>Ga0364860_10023_pt1 | contig 132462 bp, 124 predicted proteins | sample ExccelAu500001D4_FD_206916 | JGI IMG/M metagenome (GOLD analysis project Ga0364860, IMG submission 206916) | Enriched cells from Trout Bog Lake Hypolimnion, Wisconsin, USA - BchlTB.Aug20.5000.01 .D4 | ecosystem: Environmental > Aquatic > Freshwater > Lake > Hypolimnion/Profundal zone | place...
GATAAAGGAATGAAATTTCAAAAGAGTATGCCAAACTGCAAAAATGTACACCCAAACGTGATACTTAAGTCACTCAACATCAATAAATAAACCTTAAATCATCCAGAAAAAACGAAAAATGCGCACCCATATGAATTCTTATATCGTTCATTATCTAAATATTATTGAGAATAACTATTAAAAAATATGCTAAAGCACAATAACAAGTGTCCTTTTTTCATCCACTCCCAAATTTACTTGCGTGAGCCTTCGGGTTCCAATATCAAATCACCAATCACCCTTTCCCGCATGTTAATCTTTCCTTAACAGCCAACCAGCCAGCTGATATTGCCGTATCTTTGTTTAAAATAGGTTGGTGCATTGAAGTTTGGCCTTTAATTTGCACAGATTATTCAAATAGACATAACAGCTATAGTTAGACATGAAAATAAGCAATTATAAAATCATCAGTATCAGCCTGGCAGCTGGTTTTATTTTCACCCTGAATACGGCTTTTGCACAGCGCTACCGCAACCGTGACCAGCAGCAACAGCAATACAACGATCGCCAGATGACCCAGGACAGCCTTGATAACCTGTCTTTCGCCGATAGGCTGATAAAGGGTGCCAATTTTGACCTGAGCATTTATCCCAATACCTATATTGATGTATCCCCTCTTATTGGATACCGGATCACCCCAAAGCTGCAGGCCGGCATTGGGATATCGTATATCTATACTAACGACCTGTACCCGGTATATGATGCCAATGGAAACATTATAAGCACCTACAGGCAGGAAGAAAGCGCCTACGGTGCCCGGGTTTATGCTGAATATGATGTAGTGCCCCTGGGTAGAAGCTTGTTATTTGCCCATTTCGAATTTGAAGATATGAATGTGCCTTATACCGATCCTACAACGTATAAGATAGCCCGGTACTGGCTTCAAAGTCCCTATATTGGTATAGGCCTGCGGGAACCTATCGGACAGAAAGCCTTTATCAATTTTTCTGTTCTGCTGAATACGTCATACAACCAGTTTGCGCAATACAATCCCTTTACGCAGGTGGTGGAGCGCATCGGGGTCACGTTTTAAGGCTTCAGTTTTCTACTGTTTCCCTTTTAGATAGACCGGTTATTTCTTCATTTCTGCATAGTGATGAAAGAAATACGGGATGGTTTCAATGCCTTTGAGGAAATTGAAAATACCGAAATGTTCATTGGGTGAGTGGATTTTATCCGTATCGAGCCCAAACCCCATCATCACTGATTTCACTCCCAGTTCATCTTCGAACAGTTTTACGATGGGGATACTGCCACCGGCCCTGTTTGGCAATGGTTTTTTACCAAAAGTTTCCAGGTAGGCAGCAGCGGCCGCCCTGTATTCGATAGAATCAATAGGAACCACCACAGGGTCGCCCCCATGCATATTGGTTACTTTTACGGTAACACCGTCAGGGGCTAATGTTTTGAAATATTCGGTGAACAGCTCTGCGATCTTTTCAGATTTCTGGTTGGGTACCAGCCGCATGGATATTTTGGCTGAAGCTTTGGACGCAATAACCGTTTTGGCACCTTCACCCTGATATCCCCCTTTTATGCCGTTTACGTCGAGTGTAGGGCGCACACTGGTAAGCTCAATGGTGCTGTATCCCTGCTCACCCCTGATAGCGTTAATATCAAGCTCCTGCCGATATTTATCGAGGCTGAAAGGAATATCGGCGATGGCCTGTTTTTCTTCATCAGAAATGGTCAGCACATCATCATAAAACCCCGGGATGGTTATTTTCCGGGTTTTATCATCAATAAGTCTGGCGATCATTTCGCAAAGGGCATTGATGGGGTTGGGAACAGCCCCGCCATAGGTTCCTGAATGCAGGTCGCGGTTTGGGCCGGTAATTTCCACCTCAAGATAGGCAAGACCTCTTAATCCGACCGTAATGGAAGGGACATCATTTGCGATCATGCTGGTATCAGATATCAGCACTACATCGCATTTCAGCTTCTGACGGTTGTTTTTGACAAAGGTGCCCAGATTTGCAGAGCCGACTTCTTCTTCGCCTTCAATCATAAACTTAACATTGCAGCTAAGTACATTATTGCGCATCATGTATTCAAAAGCCTTGATATGCATATACATCTGGCCCTTGTCGTCGCTGGCACCACGGGCATATATTTTACCATCCTTAATTACCGGTTCAAATGGCGGGCTGCTCCACAAATCATAGGGATCAGCAGGCTGTACATCATAGTGGCCATATACCAGCACTGTGGGCAGTGCAGGGTTGATCATTTTTTCGCCATATACAATGGGATACCCATCGGTAGGGCATATTTCAACTTTATCGGCACCGGCTTCCACAAGCCTGTCTTTTACATACTGAGCGGCATTAAATACATCATCTTTAAATTCCGGGTCGGCACTTACAGACGGAATACGAAGCAGGTCAAGGAGTTCTTCTACAAAACGGTCCTTATTTAATGCGATATAATCTTTAATATTCTGAGCCATATAATCTGCTTTAATTTATAAAGGGCAAAAATAGTTACTTAGTTGTTGAGTCTCATTAATAGATTGGGCGTAAATAATACGCCTTTTGTACTCCGCCCACTGGCGAACAATACCATTTTCGCGTCAATGGTACACTGCCACCAGTAAAGCCTGCGTACCAGGTTTTTCAGAAATCCATTTACACGTATATAGGATGGCAGTACTTCAACGTTTCGAAATCCACAGGCGATACCAAGCTGCATGGCTGAGGAATAATTCAAGAGGCTGGCATGGGTAAAATCTCCATAGGCATATACAGAAGCCAGCAATCCATCCATATTCGGGGTTCTGAAAATGGCAACGCCATCATCAGCCAGCGCAGCTTTTATTAATTCAAGTAATTTAACAAGCTCATCCTTGCTAAAATGTTCAATAATGTCTATCCCTGTAATACAGTCAAATGCTTTTGGGTTTTTTGCAAGAAAATCAAATACATCCGCCACTTCCACATTATTCATTCCCATAGCATGTGCCTGCGCCACCTGTTCGGGGCTTATATCGATCCCAAAGGTATTTAAGTATCCCTGATCTTTAAGCAATAGCAGCCATTCGCCATAGCCGCAGCCTATGTCCAGTAGCCGGATTTCTTTACGCTGCGGAATCAGAGGCAAAATTTCATGACGCAACTGGATATGGTTTTCCCTGATCTTTTCAGTGAGCGCCATATTCAGCCGCCTGCCGCTCTGACTGTTGTAATATTGATCGTAAAGTTTATCCCTGAAATCCGCCATGTGGAAAAATTCCTTTTTAAATTAGCCGTTCAAAATTAAGATTATTTCATTGGCAGAGCGGTTGTTTTTTCAAAAGGAACTCATAGAGGCCGGTTGTGACGAAGCCGGAAGAGGATGCCTGGCCGGTCCGGTATTAGCTGCAGCAGTAATTCTGCCAAAGCGTTTCAACAAAAAATGGGTGGATGATTCGAAAATAATGACGTCAGATGATCGTGAAGAGGCCGCCATTATCATAAAAGAAAAAGCCATAGCATGGGCTATAGGTACTGTAGATCACACAGAAATAGACAAAATAAATATCCTGAAAGCATCCATAAAAGCCATGCACCTGGCCGTAAAAGATCTGCAAACGACCCCTCAATTACTGGTAATAGATGGTAATTACTTTGTGAAATATCCCGGTATCCCGCATAAATGCATTGTGCATGGCGATGCACTTATAGCATCTGTATCGGCAGCATCCATACTAGCTAAAACTTTCAGGGACAAAATAATGCAGGAATTACATCTGCTATACCCCCAGTATGGCTGGGATCAGAACAAAGGTTATGCAACTAAAATTCACCGTGCTGCCATACTTGAATACGGGATATCTCCTTTTCACCGAAAAACCTTCGGTACTGTGGCAGATTGTATCCAGATGGAATTATTTGATTGAGAAAAAACATTTCTAAAAATCGGGTTTAAAGTTTAGATTTGCTTTTGAACATAAAAAAAAGTGAAATCATGAAAAAAATTATTCTCCCAGCCTTACTTATTATAAGCATCGGCCTGTTTTCTTCCTGCGCCAAAAAGACTTCTTCCCCGGCAAACAATAACCCTACTGCTGCATTAAGTGCAAACATTGCCGGCACCAGCTGGTCGGCTAATACAACAACTGCAACTGCGAACTCGGTAACCATTACCATAAAAGGTACGGCAACTGATGGCAGCTACATCCAGCTTTCACTGGCACCAACAGTTACACCTGGCACCTATTCATTTTCACAATCAGGAAATTACACTTGCCAGTATAATACAGGTGTGGCTTCCTATCTTGTAACAACAGGATCGATCGTAGTAACCAAATATACTAAAAACAGCATCATTACCGGAACATTTTCATGCACCGTAGCTGATGCTGCTAACAGTTCCAATACAAAATCTGTAACACAGGGAAGTTTTACAGGTTTGTTTTAACGTTTATCAGCCTCCTGAAATAAGGAATTGGTGATTCCCAAAATAGTATCCGGCTATTAAACGGATACTATTTTGGGATCATAAATGTTTTATAATTTATGAGCAGAACGAAAAATGTTTTGCCTTTTGTAATAAAAACAAAAGTGACCACATAGAAACACGTCGGAGCCTGCTCAATGTGTTCAAACCCAAACCCCATATATTTGTTCCTGATAAAGAGGTGTGCATGGTATATTCCCGGTATTCTACAGGCCTCTTCAACCTGCATCATGGTATCGTGCATTTTAGGCGCAAACAAAATCTGCGATGCAGAGAATATTGACGTATTATAATATAATAATATTAAGATTATTATCTGTTTCCATCCTTTTGCTGGCTGAAAAGCTCAATTCTGATCTAATCCTGTTTTGTAGGAAGAGTTCAGGATATCAACTAGAAATACATTTTAAGTTATGTTCAAAAAAAAATCGCTTATAAGTTTTTACTCATAAGCGATTGATTATTAAGTGACCCCGGAGAGGCTCGAACTCTCGACCCGCTGATTAAGAGTCAGCTGCTCTACCAACTGAGCTACGGAGTCAATTATTTTAAAGACAATACTAGCTATGAAAAGACAAACTTAATCCTGTCTGAGCTGCAAAGGTTAAATGAAATTAGAAATTTTCTGGCATTTCATTTAAAAATAATCAAAATTCTCTCTTTTGTTTCTGCTTAACAATAACATAACACTCCTATTTTCCAGCAGGAATGAATAGAATGCATCTTTGTTGTAAATTAAATCAATCATGATCCGGAACCATAAATCGACACAGATATTTATTCTATCAGTAATAATAATAGCAGGCTGTACCCATAAAGAAAAAAAAACATACATAATAGAAGATAATCAGGATGTCCATAAATTTATAACCCATCCATCTGCAGAAAGGCTCATTATGCCCGGCGACAGTCTGTTGTTTAGCTTCGTGACAGTAGGTTGTAACCGGATTGACAAAGATGATTTTAGTGAAGATAACCCGAGTACAGCTAACCTTGCAGAACTCAATAAAACATTCGAAGAAGTTTCCAGCATAAAGCCATTACCAGATTATTTTTTCTTTACCGGAGATCTGGTATACGGGTATCCAAAATTTGACACAGCCAAACTGACGCGGGAACTAAGAGGCTGGAAGTCGGTTTACGAAAATTCGCCACTGGCCAAAACCGGGATTAAAATGGTGGCATTACCCGGAAATCATGAAATGCTGATCTCAAAAAAAACAAGTACCGGTATAGCTGAAGAAAAAATATGGCAGCGAGAAATGCAGCATTATATTTATGGGAATAACGGCCCTAAAAGAGGTGGAAAAGACAGTATGGATGCAGATGAAAGTATGTTGGACTATTCTTTCGACTATAAATCTTCTCATTTTATTGTGCTAAATACAGATGCTATGGCACAGGAATGCAAAGGACCAGTTCACTGGATAGATGATGATTTGAAAAGCGAAGCCTTAAAAAACCCGGAACATGTTTTCGTTTTTTCGCATATTCCAGCCTATGGAGCACCGGAAATGAATGGCCCCGGCGAACAACTTGGCAACGATTCTTCTTTCTGGAGCATTCTTGAGAAACACCATGTGGATGCCATGTTTTCGGCACATAACCATGTCTATTGCCGTCTTTTACCTCATCCGGGAAAAACGACTATGCTTATTGCCGGGAATGGGGGAAGTCCACTAAATGAACACTGTACAGCCGCTCAGAAATTTTACGGATATACGCTTGTGAAAGTATATAAGAGTGGCAAAGTACTCTGCTACAGCTATGGAAGGCCAGTTCCAAAAAATGGCTATATGGCTCCGGTAGATGGTTTAACAACTTGCCGGGATTCGGCGGTTATTAATTGGTCTGCTCATTAAACCTGTACCATTAATTTAAGTCTTATTAATGATATGATTTTTTATCCTGGATATAAATCCCGGAATAAAAAATTTTTTTTATCTTCGTATTAGGTAAATAATAAAGTTAATAGGTAAATGGAAGCTTCGAGAATGATACGATATGTAGTCGTTTTATTAGGTCTCATATTGTCAATAGGCCTTATTTGCAATTATCAGTATACAAAAAATTTAAATGAAAGCTATAGGTCGCTTCTTGAAAAGGAATCAAAAGAGTTTCAGGCATTTCAAAGCATAACATTTCAGGCATCTAATATACAAAGGGCATTGCTGAATATAGCAATAGTAAATCCTGCAGAGTATCAGATCTGGGACAATAAAATAGTTAGAGGTCAGGCAAGAATTGATTCTCAGTTCAATTGCCTTGAACTTCTTGCATCCAATTCATCTGAAAAAACACATATAGAAAAACTGAGAACATCCTATAATGAATATAGAAAAGAGTATTCAGACCTATTGCAATTGCTGTTGGCAGAAAATTTTGAAGGTACACATCAGAATGTAAAAATCAAGCAGATTGGAGCATCATATGAGGCATATATGAAGCAGCAAAAAGCAATGCTTGGTTATATCAGGCAAAACATTAATGATCAAAGTACAGATCTGGAAAATAAATCAATCCATTTATCTCAAATATTACTTTTTTTCGGTTCGCTTCCCTATTTACTAGTTATCCTTACTGTTTTGATTTCTTTGTTTATCGTCTTCTGGCTTGTATATAATAAAAGCGGAATTAAGATTCGTGATTAATAATCCATTATTAATCAGATATTCTTTTCTGATGGCATTAATTTCATATTTATCAGAAATATTTGAATTATGATTTAGAGTAATTTTTATTTTTTTTAATATAATATAAAAGGGCGGCTTTAATATTTAAAGCCGCCCTTTTTATTCAAAAAAACCAATTCAATTGAATCAGGATTTGCTCCTGAGATTGCTAACTGCATCCAAGACTATTGCCACAGTTCAGACATTTATAACATGTACCGTTTCGAATGGTTATATGTCCGCATACATCACATGGGGGTGCATCACCCATCATTTTGCTCAGGTACTGCTGGCTCTGATCCTCAGAACTCATTGGGGCCACATTTTGTCCACCGGTTGCAATTGGTTCTATATTCCTGATGGTAATATTTTCTATTATCTCAAGCTTAGGCCTGGATGCAGTTTCAATACCTGCCTGTTGTGGCGTTGGATTCTCATTATGTCTGAATGAGGTCACCTGATCTTCAGTAGGTTGTACCTGCACCAGGTCAGTCCGGTTCAGATATTCAAATCCTAACAGTTTAAAGATATAATCAACCATCGAAGTAGCATTCTTGATATTCGGATGGTGTTCTACAAATCCGGAAGGCTCAAAACGTGTGAATACAAATTTATCTACATATTCTTCCAGCGGCACACCATACTGAAGACCAATTGATACAGCAATAGCAAAACAGTTCATCAATGAACGGAATGCTGCACCTTCTTTATGTATATCAATAAATATTTCACCAAGCGTACCGTCGCTGTATTCTCCGGTTCTTACAAAAATAGTTTGCCCGCCCACGGATGCTTTTTGGGTAAATCCATTTCGGCGTCCCGGAAGCTTTTTGCGTTCTACGATCCGGCTCAGTTCGCGTTTGAAACTTGTATCACTGGTTCTGTTGATAATCATTTTTGCTGCTTCCAAAACCATTTCAGGGGTTAGCTCTTCCGGTTTTAGTTCGGCTTTGCCCATAATTGCTTCTTCTACAACCGCTATAGTATGGCTTTCAATCTTATCTTCTTTTTTATCAGATTTGTTAGAAAGTGGCTGACTAAGTTTGCAACCATCGCGATATAAAGCATTTGCTTTAAGTGCGAGCTTCCAGCTCATCTCGTAGCATTCCTGTACATCCTGCTGGGTAGCTTCGTTTGGCAAATTGATTGTTTTGGATATCGCTCCTGATATAAACGGTTGTGCTGCACCCATCATCCTGATATGGCCTTGTGCATGGATAAACCTGGTGCCGATAGTACCGCATTTATTGGCACAATCAAATACCGGAAGATGCTCATCTTTCAGATATGGAGCACCTTCAACAGTCATTGTTCCGCAAACATATATATTCGCCTCATTTATCTGTTCATTTGTAAAGCCCAGCGATTTTAACAGTTTGAATCCCGGGTCCTGGTACTCTTCAGGTTTAAATCCAAGTCTTTTCATACAGGCTTCACCAAGAGTGAACATATTAAAGGCAAATTCAATATCAAATGCTGCATGAACAGCTTTATCTACAGTTTCGATATCAGACTGCTTGAAACCTTTGGCTTTTAACGTATCATAGTTGATATGCGGCGCTCCGGCAATTGTTCCTTTCCCTTTGGCATAATCCACAATTGCTTCTGCTTCATGTGGCGCATATCCAAGACTTTTCAATGCCAGCGGAATAGACTGGTTGATGATCTTGAAATATCCACCACCTGACAATTTTTTAAATTTCACGAGTGCGAAATCAGGTTCTACTCCTGTGGTGTCGCAATCCATGATCAAACCTATGGTACCGGTTGGTGCCAGTACTGTAGCCTGTGCATTGCGATAGCCATATTGTTCTCCTGTCTGCAATGCTTTATCCCATGCATTGCAGGCAGCTGATAATAAATAATCAGGGCAATATTTGGCACTGATACCCTGTGGGGCTATTTCCAGCCCTTCAAAGGCATCTGTAGCATTATAGGCAGCATACCTGTGGTTGCGAATAACACGCAGCATATGGTCCTTATTTTTTTCATACTGTTTGAATGGTCCGAAATATTTCGCCATCTCAGCAGAGGTGGCATAAGATATCCCGGTCATGATAGCCGTGATGGCACCGCCAATGGCAAATGCTTTTTCACTGTCGTATGGAATACCGGCTACCATTAATACCGAACCAAGATTGGCATAACCCAAACCAAGTGTACGATATTCATAAGATAATTTTGCAACTTCTTTAGATGGAAATTGTGCCATGAGTACTGATATTTCAAGTACAACAGTCCAAACCCGGGTAGCATGTTCAAATGCTTCCACATTAAAGCTAAGTTTTTCATCATCAAAAAACTTACGAAGGTTCATAGATGCCAGGTTACAGGCTGTATCATCAAGGAACATATACTCAGAACATGGATTGGATGCCCTAATACGTCCGCCTTCAGGACAGGTATGCCATTCGTTAATGGTTGTATCGAACTGAATACCAGGGTCTGCACATGCCCATGCCCCATAACTGATATCGTTCCATAGCTTGCGGGCAGGGATACTTTTCATTGTTTCGCCTGTTGTTCTTGCTTTCAGGTCCCAGTCGGTATCGTTTTCCACTGCTCTTAAAAAAGCATTAGGTACACGCACCGAATTATTGGAATTCTGTCCACTCACAGTTCTGTATGCTTCGCCCTCATAATCAGAGGCATATCCGGCAGCAATCAATGCGGCAACTTTTTTCTCTTCTTCAACTTTCCAGTTGATAAATTCTTCAATTTCCGGGTGATCCATGTCAAGAACTACCATTTTTGCTGCCCTCCGTGTGGTTCCGCCCGACTTAATGGCACCTGCTGCACGGTCTCCTACCTTCAGGAAAGACATCAGGCCGGAAGAATGGCCACCCCCCGAAAGGTTTTCTTTGGCACCTCTGATGTTGGAATAATTGGTACCAACACCTGAACCATATTTAAATATACGTGCTTCCCTTACCCAAAGGTCCATAATCCCACCATCGCCAACCAGATCATCAGCAACTGATAATATAAAACATGCATGCGGCTGCGGACGCTCATAAGCTGAAGTTGATCTGGTGACTTTTTCTGTTTTAGGATCTACATAATAATGGCCCTGTGGCTTTCCTGTAATACCATAAGAACTGTGCAAACCCGTATTAAACCATTGCGGTGAATTGGGTGCGGCATGCTGGCCAAGTATCATATATACCAGTTCGTCATAAAAGATTTTTGCATCCTTATCAGAATGGAAATAACCATAGTCTTTTCCCCACTGCATCCAGCAGTCTGCCATACGGTGTGCCACTTCCTTTATAGAGGTCTCTCCGGCTACAGTTCCATCTGGTTTAGGTACGCCTGTACGCCTGAAATATTTTTGGGCAAGGATATCCGTAGCTACCTGGCTCCAATCTTTAGGTACTTCTACATCCTGCATGTTAAATACCTCATCCCCATTGGGGTTACGGATGATAGAACTCCTTTTTTCATACTGAAAAAGGTCGAAAGGATTTGTATTTTCCTTTGTAAAGAAGCGACTAAACTTCAGCCCCTTGTCTTGTTGGGTTTTCATATTCATTATCTTAACTATTTATTTTGATCTGCTGTCCCGAACCGCCGGAACCTCGTTCCTCCTGGCTAAAGAAGGTGAAGCCAAAGGTAGCGGTTTATTTATGCAGCGAACAAATTTCCCGATCTTTAAATATCCACTAAAAGTGGATAATTATTTATATTCTGTTAACAGTAAATTTCAATTGTCTTAATACAGGCATACTGCCATATTTCAGGATTCCTGATCATATATATCTCCCATATCTAAAATGCCTTTTTCTTAAGTCTTTGCTTATTATTTTTATATTTGCATCGTTAAGTGTCCCGAACATGGGTCTTAACTAATATATTCCGGAAAACATGACCATTTATCAGCAGATATCACAACAGAGCCAGCAAGGCAAAAAACAGTTTGCATGGCTGGTAGACCCTGATAAATATTCAGATGCCTATCTGGAACATACTTTAGCTATTGCCCTGAAATCAGGAGTTGACCTCGTTTTTATCGGCGGCAGCCTTCTTGTGGATAACCGTGTTGATAACTGTATTCATATTATTAAAAACAATTCGGATCTGCCGATAGTTCTGTTTCCGGGCAGTCCGATTCAATTATATAACTCTGCCGACGCTGTTTTGTTATTATCCTTAATATCAGGACGTAACGCAGATCTGCTTATCGGAAGACATGTAGAATCTGCCCCTTTTATCAAAAAAAGCGGCCTTGAGGTTATTCCTACCGGCTATATGCTCATCGATTGCGGAAAACCGACTACAGCATCTTATATAAGTAATACTTTTCCGATACCGTACGACAAACCGGATATTGCTGCATGCACGGCCATGGCCGGAGAATTGTTAGGCCTCAAAACCATCTATCTAGATGGCGGCAGCGGTGCCGCCAAACCCATATCAGTGAATATGATAGAAACCGTTCGCCAGAGCGTAAATATCCCGATAATAGTTGGTGGTGGCATGCGCACCAAAGAACAGATCAACCTGGCCTGCCAGGCCGGGGCGGATGTAGTCGTTGTTGGCAACGCAATCGAAACTGACCCGGAACTGCTTTACCATTTTGGGGAAGTAGTGAAAGAAAGGGTTTAAATGGAAGTAATAGGCTGTACAATTGAAGATTCATTACCCGAAAACTAATAAAAACGAGAGCTGCAGGATTGGAAATAATTAGGCTTGATGCGGGAATTTAAACGATGGTCAACTACCTGAAAGCTCCCCGTACAAATCATATTCCATCGCATCGATGATCTTAACATTATAAAAATCACCTATCCGCATATAGTTGTCATCTGTTGCTGTGATCAGCACTTCATTATCCACTTCAGGCGAATCAAATTCGGTTCTACCAACCCAATAGCCACCTTCTTTTCTGTCAATAAGGACTTTATAGGATTTCCCTATTTTTTCAAGATTCTTCTGCATGGATATTTCGCGTTGCACATCCATCAGTCGCTCTGCACGTTCTTCTTTTATTTCTGCCGGAACATCGTCAATCAAACTACCGGCATGTGTATTTTCTTCGTGTGAGTATTGAAACACACCGAGCCTGTCAAACTTTGTTTTTTCGACAAAAGATACCAGTTTCTCGAAGTCTTCTTCGGTTTCTCCCGGATGGCCAACAAGCATGGTGGTCCGCAGGCATAAATCAGGAAGTTTCTGTCGGATCTGATCAATGAGCTCAACGGTTTTCCTGGCAGAGATTCCCCTGCGCATGGATTTAAGAACATTGTCGCTGATATGCTGCAATGGCATATCCAGGTAATTGCAGATATTATCTCTTTCTTTGATCACATCGATAATGTCCAGTGGAAACTGTGTAGGGTAGGCATATTGCAATCGTATCCATTCTGTGCCATTCACATCGCTCAATGCCCTGAGCAAATCGTCAAGTCTGCGTTTTCCATACAAGTCAAGACCGTAATAAGTCAACTCCTGGGCAATAAGGATCAGCTCTTTGGTACCGTTTCTGGCCAGATACTCCGCATTACGAACAAGTTCTTCTATAGGAGTGGAAACGTGGTTGCCACGCATTAATGGTATCGCACAAAATGAACAGGGCCGGTTGCAGCCCTCGGCTATTTTGAAATAGGCATAATGACCGGGTGTGCTCAAAAGCCGCTCCCCTATGAGCTCATGTTTGTAATCCGCCCCCAGACTTTTCAAAACCGATGGCAATTCTCTTGTACCGAAAAATGCATCTACCTGGGGCATTTCCAGTTGCAGTTCTTCTTTATATCTTTCAGAAAGGCAGCCCATTACAACCAGTTTTGCAATTTTGCCTTTTTGCTTGGCTTCAGACCATTCCAGGATGGTATCAATAGATTCCTGTTTGGCACGATCAATAAATCCACAGGTATTGATAACAACTGTATCGCCTTTAGATACTTTTGATTCATGCACCACCGGCATATTACTTGCCTGCAACTGCCCCATCAAAACCTCAGAATCCCAGGTGTTCTTGGAACATCCCAGGGTAATGACATTTATTTTTGAAGATTTTGTGGGTTTTGTACGCATGTTTTCAGTGAACAGTTAGCAGTAATCAGTCAATAGTATAGACCGACTAAAAATGATTTAGTATATCAATCAGTAATTAGGCAGCGGATATTGCGCGCTTTTTTTCAATTGCCGCAAATACGTCTTCGGCAGGAATGAATTGCTTTTTATGTTTTTGAGCTTCATCAAAGGCTTTGACACAATCAAATTCCTCAAGTTCTTCCATTATTTTTTCGTATTCCTTAATTGGAACAACTGCGGCCGTTTTATTACCCTTACTATCTGTTATAAACTGAGTTTTCATAAAATCCCTATAAATGCTTATTTAACTAACAGTCAAAAATAAGAAATAAGTTCATTTGCCTAGTCGCTTATTTAAACAAGGTATTCACAAACTCCCGGATATCAAAAGGCTTCAGATCTTCCATTTTTTCGCCAAGGCCGATATATTTCACCGGTATTTTAAACTGGTCGGCTATGCCAATTACCACACCGCCTTTGGCAGTGCCGTCAAGTTTGGTGAGGGCGATGGCATTAACATCTGTGGCAGAAATGAACTGTTTCGCCTGCTCAATGGCATTTTGCCCTGTAGAAGCATCGAGAACCAACAATATTTCATGCGGGGCATCGGGAATTACCTTTTGCATCACGTTCCGGATCTTGGTAAGCTCATTCATCAGTCCCACTTTATTATGCAGCCGGCCTGCGGTATCAATAATAGCCACATCCATGTTTTTGGCTACGGCCGACTGTACAGTATCATAGGCCACAGCAGCAGGATCTGCTCCCATTCCCCGCGAAACTATGGGTACATCTACCCGCTGGCTCCAGATGGTAAGCTGGTCTACTGCGGCTGCCCTGAATGTGTCAGCAGCACCCAGCATCACTTGTTTGCCATGCTTCCTGAACTGATAGGCCAGTTTGCCAATAGTTGTGGTCTTGCCAACCCCGTTCACGCCTACAACCATGATGATATAAGGATGTCCTTTGCCATCAGGATTGAAATCAGCCACTTTCTGCTGACCGTTTTCTTCCAGCAGGTTTATTATTTCCTCCCGCATGATGCGGTTCAACTCTGCCGTATTTATATATTTATCCCTTGCCACCCGGGCTTCCAGCCGGTCAATGATTTTTACGGTAGTCTGTACCCCCACATCGGCAGCTACCAGGGCTTCTTCCAGATCATCTAAAAATGATTCATCTACCGAAGTTTTACCGGCAATAGATTTGGCCAGCTTGCCGAAAAAGCCTGTTTTGGTCTTCTCCAGACTTTCGTCGAGTGTTGTTTCACCGGGCTCCGGCGTGTCCTTTACAGGAAGGCTGGGTTCTTCTTCGGTGGTTTTCTTTTTGAAGATGTCGAAAATAGCCATGAGAATTTGGTGAGTTAGTGATTTAGTGATTTAAGGGTCATATTTGAGACAGAATACATGTATTTCCCCCTACTAACTCCTGATTCCTGACTCCTAACCCCTGATTTAAAATAAAAAAAAGCCTTCCAATAAACCTGGAAAGCTTTTTCTTTGAATATGCCAGGAACATTATTTCCTTTTCAATGCGTCCTGAAGCTGGTCTTTTGGAACCATCTCCTCACGAAATGAATAATGGCCGCTCTTGGGTGACTTTATTGCCCGAATCAATTTTACCTGGTCTTTTGCTTTACGTAGCGTTGCAACAACTTTCTTTGCCATTTTATGCTATCTTTATAATCTGTTTATTTTATTTCCCGGTGAACGGTCATTTTTTTCATGATCGGGTTATACTTCTTAAGTTCAAGACGTTCAGAAGTGTTTTTCTTGTTTTTGGTAGTAATATACCTTGAAGTACCTGGCAAACCACTCTCTTTATGCTCTGTGCATTCCATGATTACCTGTACCCTGCTGCCTTTCTTTGCCATTTTTATGCTATTTTATAACCTTGCTTCTTTTCTACTTCCCTGATAAAATTGTAAATTCCTTTCTTGTTGATGGTCCTGATGGCGGAAGTGGATACCTTCAGTTTCACCCAGATATTGAGCTCAGGAACAAAAAAGCGTTTTTCCTGAAGATTAGGATAAAACTTCCTTTTGGTCCTGGCGTTAGAATGCGATACGTTATTACCGCTTATCGTTCTTTTTCCTGTTAATTGACAGATTCTTGACATGGTTCAAATTTTGGAAGTGCAAATATACGGCGTTTTTTTTATTCTGTAATAAGAATTTTTGGAAAAAGGGTGGAAATGTGCAAATATCTGAATGTGCAAATATGCAAATTAGCCGACGCCAGAGCCTTAGTGCGCAATAAAACTTTGCAAATATAGGGGATTTTAATGTTTTTTGTCTTTGTACAGACAGTGGCAATGCCACGACGCCTCCCTTAAAACCGTATAAATATCCGACACTGCCATACCTCCATCCGCAATATCTTTTCCCGTCCTTCTGGTTTAATTGTTGTTTTTTTAATATTTTTGACCCAACCAAATCCACCTGTTATGAAAACCCTTTTACTGACACTCATTATCCTTGGTTCAATGTTTTTTTCTTCCTGCACCTGGCATGTAAGAGCTATAACACTGCGCACCAATGCATCCGAAATGGATAGTATGAGCCTTCTGTACGCTAACGACAGCTTTTCGATAGCATATGATTTCTATGGTGCCGGGCTTACTATGAAAATGAAAATATTTAACAAGTTGAATATTCCATTGACGATCAACTGGGCACAGTCATCCTATATTATTGGCAGTCAATCTATAAGTTATGTAAATTCCTACGGCTGGCACAACGACAGCAATTATAACAGGGCATCGCTTGTATCCACGTTGCCTCCTCATACTTTTTTGCAGAAAGCCGTTGTTATTTCCCTTCCGGTAAACTTTATATCCCTGCCGCTTCAAAACCATTATAAACATAAGGTAATGACGCCAGGGGCCGATGCCCATGATTCATTTAGTATTTCAGAATCAGATTTTAAAATTTTAAATTCGCCTTTTTCATTCCGCAATTACCTTTCCCTCTCCTATGATCCCGCCTCAGGGAAAACCATATATCTCGATCAGACTTTCTGGGTGGCAGCAGTGCGAGATATGAAAGCGATTTATTTTCTGGGATCATATCAGGATGAAAGCGGTAATACCAAATTCACACAACCATTTACGAGCACAAATTGCTTTTATATCAGTTATTTGCCGAAAGAATAATTGGAGCCTGATGTAGAGCCAAAGCCGTTCAATCAACTATTCAGGTATGAATAGCCTATTCAAGGTATTTCTGATTTGATAACGAAGCAGAAGCTTGCGCCTGTGGGCGGGAAACGTACCAAATCTAAGCTCACCAACTCAACTTCACATGCATCCATACATCCACGGGGTCATTGGCAGGATCCATCGTTCCGCCGCTACCACCGCCACGCATACCGCCACCGCGCATACCGCCGCCCATACCCCCGGCTCCCGGCAATCCGCCTTCGCTTCCACCACTGTGTCCGCCTTTTTCACCGGCCGGTTTGGTTTCTTCTTTATTGGTGGTAAGGGCAATGGTCAACGGTTTGGATTTAGGGCCTGTATGCTGATCTGGATGATAATGCATTATGGCAAAAGGAATGATGGCATGATATTGCAGCGCACCGTTGCTGTCAACCATCATGGCGACACTGATACCGCCGTTTTTGGAAACAGCAGGCACCCGCGCCGCATTTTTCCCCTGGTACCCGATGAGGTCCATTTCGATCATGGTAAGTATTTTCTGGCGTTTGGCCTCAATCTGGTAGGTTTTATCCTGGTAGGCTGCCATGTCGTACTGTTCATTATCCCGGGATTTCTTGTTGCCCGATGGGTCTTTTTTTTGTTCCCGCGAAGGCAATGGATAGGCAATACCGAGGGATTGTTTTTTATAGCCTGTGGTATCGATCCACAAGGTAAAGCCATTGCGGAGTATTTTATTCTGGGTCCTGGGGTCGGCAATCATTAGGGTCACGTACAGGTTGGAGGCATCATTGCTGATACTGTATAAAACATTCTGTTCGCCATGTACAATCTTGGAAGTATCGCCAATAAGGTCGCTCACCTCATAGAGATTGTATGCCCCTTTCTGGCGGCCGCTCTGAACCTGCGAAACAGGGCTGCAACCTGCCAAAAAAGTTGAAAATAACCAAGAGGCCAGGCAAATTCGTAAATACTTCATTTATTAGGAGATAAAAGTTTTAAATTCAACAGGATAGATAGGATACAAAAACCAGACCTTTTTTTGCGATCATAATTTTATCTATTCAAAGGACACAAATTTAGAACTTATTTTCAAACGGGTATGTATCTTGCGACACAACAACCCGCAGACAAAATTCGGAAAAAAAATAAATAACATAATGGAATCAGCAGATCATAATGCAGAAACAGCCACCTTTGGAGAAGGTTGTTTCTGGTGTTCAGAAGCAATTTTTTCAAGTCTCAAAGGCGTCCTTTCGGTAACATCAGGCTATGCAGGGGGCAAAGTACCTAACCCTACGTACCAGGAAGTATGTACCGGCACCACAGGCCATGCCGAAGTGAGCCAGATTGTTTTTGACCCTGAAATCATTTCTTTTGAAGCCTTGCTGGAAGTATTCTGGGGGAGCCATGACCCTACTACGCTCAACCGCCAGGGCAATGATATCGGGACCCAGTACCGCTCTGTGGTATTTTATCATAATGATATACAAAAAGCCGCTGCTGAAATAATGAAAACGGAACTGAATACCTCGGGAAGTTTTCATAAACCCATCGTGACAGAGATAAGTCCTTTTACCAGCTTCTACCCTGCCGAAGACTATCATAAGCAATATTATGAATATCATGGCAGCGCACCTTATTGCCAGATGGTCATAAAGCCCAAACTGGATAAGTTCAGGATGCATTTTCAGGAAAAATTGAAATAAGAAAAGAGATCATTTCATCTCCGGGAAGGCTTTATCTTGTTCCATCATATGCAGACGGTTGTTGGTAAAAGATTCCAGCATTTGAGATTTAAAAGGGGTGGTATTTACAAAAGAAGTATCAACCGCAAGGGTATTTGAAGGCAGGATATAATATGCTCTGGGATTGGGCCTGATATAAACCCAGGTAGGCAGAAACGAAGGTTCGGCTACCGATATGGCTTTGGTGAAGCGGTTCTTTTTTATGGAAAATGCAAAAATAATTCCGCCGTCAGTATATTTATCGCGCTGGTTGGACACGAAATTGCCCAGTGAATACATTACAAGCCCCTTCCTGTCTGCTGTATCTCCTGGGCGGCGATAGGGCTCCCAATAGGCTGGCTGTACCACATGCGGGTGCGAACCGATCACCACATCGATGCCATTTGCCAGGCAGAAATGGGCGATTTTTTTCTGTTCGCTATTCGGTAACCTTTGGTACTCGATGCCCCAGTGCATAAATGCAATAATAGCATCGGCTTTTAGCGTTCTTGCTTTAAGGATATCCTCTTTTATCTGAACCGTATCTATATAATTAATAATGGCAGGAGGATTGATCTTTAGATTATTGGTACCGTAGGTATAATTCAGAAATGCGAGCCTGATGCCATTTTTATCAATAATATAAGGGTATTTTTTTGCCCGCTCCACTGAATCCTTAAATATACCCATATGTGCCAGCCCATATTTGTTCAAGCCATTGATGGTTCCCAACACCCCATGTGTTGCCCTATCGGCAGCATGGTTGTTGGCATCAGCTATAAGGTTGAACCCGGCGTTTTTTAGAAACCAGGCGAGGGTATCCGGCGCAGAAAATTGCGGGTAGCCCATATAGGGTTTCCCGCCAAAGGTGGTTTCCAGGTTCACAACAGAGATATCAGCCTTTTTAATAACACCGCTCACATATTGGAACTCCGGACTGAAATCAAAATGATCGAAAGAGTCCGTTCTGGCCGCCTGGATCTGGGGCAGATGGGCCATAACATCTCCTGCAAAAAGAATTTTTACTTCTTCAATACTGTCTCTTTTAATTGGGGCTGGGATTTTAGATTTGGAATATGATCTGGTAATATCAAAAACCGATCTGGAATATAAAAACAAAAGAAATAGAATGACCAGAAATGCCGGAATGAAAACCCGCTTATGATTATTGATATGAGAGAAAAACGGTTTCATTTATATTAAATAAGGATATTAACACATCTATAAGACGATGTATGACATCATTAAAGCTCTATTGACCATACCCGCCTTCTTCCCGAGCTCTATTGACCATGCCCGCCTTCGTCCTGAGCTCTATTGACCATGCCCGCCTTCGCTAAGGCTACGGCGGGCGATGTCGGAGTGGCGAGATTCGAACTCGCGACCTCTGACTCCCGAAGCCAGCACGCTACCAACTGCGCTACACCCCGAAGGAGAAACAGAAACAGAAAGAGAAAGAGACAGAGAAAGAGAAAAAATCTTTCATGCGCGCCCTTTCAACGCTGTCTCATTCTGTTTCTGTATCTCGACTCATCTGTCCGCCTTCGTCACCATAACTCGGGACTTCGCGGACAATTTCCGCCTTCGCTTAAGCTTCGGCGGACAATGTCGGAGTGGCGAGACTCGAACTCGCGGCCCCCAGCACCCCATGCTGATACGCTACCAACTGCGCCACACCCCGAAAATACAATTATGAGAACGAAGAAAACGAAAGAGGGAAATTTAACGCTGTCTTTTCTCTTTCTCTTGCCCTTGCGTTTTCTGCCCACATTGGGGCTTCAAATTTAAAGAATAATCGTTTGGATTTCGAAAAAGATGTGCTCAATATGAACCTAATTGTTCAAATTATATCTTAATCCCAAGAGTAAAACAGCCGATTCGTTTTTTATCTCAGGAAAAACGTTTGATATGGAAGCAATATTGATAAGGCCATAATTAATATGTCCTTCTATTTCCAGGTTTAATCTTTTGTCCAGTTTGATACCAAGGCCCAAACCACCCGCAAGACCAAAATCAAAACGACTGAAATCCTTTATAGAATTGTAATAATGGTTCATCCCGTTTGCCGAACTGTCGAAATCTAACACGGAATTGCCGGCACTTATAAGGCATCCGACATAGAATCCGCCATCAATCAGAAAATAAAGATGATTTCTTGTGAAAACTGCTTTGGCAAGGACTGGAACCACCAAATAGTTTAAACTCCTGGCAGATAATGTGTCATTTTGCATGGATTTGATGTATCCATTTGGGGTTCCGGGGAGGCCATAGTCGTCTTCAAATCCTTTACCTTCCACACCGATCCCCGTTTTTATGGAAGAGATTTCATTGATATTGTATTGGACTGCAAGGCCAAAGAAAGCATTATTTAAACTATTCACGGTATGATATACTTTTGATGTGCTTATATCAAAAGTCCTGGCATCGACATTTGTAGGGCCTCCTTCAATGCCAATTTCAAACTTAGGCCGCGGCAGTAGGGAATCCGGGATGATCTGGGCATTGGAGACCATAAATCCTAAAAGCAAAATGTTAAGTATAAAAAACTGTTTCATGATGCAGGCATATCATATCTTATATCTCAGGCCCAACAGAATATTGGAAGATTCGTTTTCTACCGAAGGACTGTTTGAAAATGGATAGCCATTGTTCAGGAATCCATAGTTAAGCCGAACTTCAAGATCTATGATCCATCTTTCTGAAATGGCTCTTTCCAATCCAATACCGGCGCCGGCACCGAAATCAAAATGCTTATATCGGTTGATCATATCATTTTCACTAAAGCTGTATTTATGACCAATGGAATCCAGTGCGGTTATGGTGGTTTTAGCACCGGTCATAAATCCCAGATAAGGCCCGGCATCTACAAAAAATTTTATCTTTTTACCAAATGTCATTCTGGCTTCAATGGGGATTACCATATAATCCATATTGAAAGGATTATAAGTGGTATAAAATGGATCTGGACTGGCAGGATTGGTAACATAAGAAAATGCCAGTGTATATCCTTTTTTCTCATAGCCGATACCGGTCTTTATGGAGAATGTCTCACTGATATTGTATTGCCCGGTAAGCCCGATGGAAAAATGATAGGCAGGCCCTACGTTCATGAGCGAAGAAGAACTATAAATATCCGAAGAATTAGGCCCTCCCTCTATGCCAAGCTCCAGTTTTTTGTCCTGTGCTTTGGCATATTGAGATGCAATAATTAATATAACGATAATTAAGGCTTTCTTCATTTGCCTGGTTTGTTTTGGATGATAACGATAATTATTCAAAAATCTTATCTATGTATTATATCATGGTTCCTGAAGTTTGATACCCTGATCTATTTACCCCTGGTTCCTCACCTCATTCAATCTCAACCATATCTCATGCCACTGGTCCCAGTCATCACGACGGAGACGAATGGTATGGTCGATATAATTTATGAATATAGTATCTCTTTCCATGGTGGCATTGGCATAAGCCAGGGGATAATATTTCAGATTTTGTTTGTAAGCAATATCGTAAGCACTTCGCAGATAAAAATGATCTTCGGCAAAACCAATTTCCAGAAAGCTGGAACGGGCATTGATCTTGCCAAAAAAATTACTCAGCAACGCAAGCACAATGCCCCCGATTATCCCATACCAAAGGAGGGGTATATGCCAGGCCATCAGGTAGATGATCATACTGCAATAGATAGCCAGCAGGATGAGCAAAGGCTGCAATGCATATTCCTGCAGCATGCCGAATGCATTGAAGGATGAAGTATGGTCTTTGTGACGGTATACAAACATTTGGGAAAGATAAACAATAGTTTGATGCAAACTATTTCTAATTTCGCCACTAATTTCGAAATCCAGGATTATGAATAAAAACATAGACAAAGAAAACCTGATCAATTTTAACGGGAACCTCATCTCCGCCAATGTGCCTGTTTTTGCCATTGATAACCGTGCTTTCCGCTATGGAGACGGCCTTTTTGAAAGTATCAGGATTATTGACGGGGCTATTCCTTTGTTCCATCTGCATTATCCGCGGCTGGTACATGCCTGTGAAATGCTGAAACTTCAACTCGATAAAAAATTCAATGCTTCTTATTTCAAAAACCAGATCCTGAAAACCGCCAAGGCCAAAGGGCTGGATGAAAACTCAAGGGCCAGGCTGAGCATTTTTCGCACTGCCGGGGGGTATTATCTGCCCAAAAGCTCCAAAGCAGAATATATAATAGAAATAAGGCCGCTTACCGAAACAGGTTTTGAATTGAACCATAAGGGCTTTAAAATAGACCTATACGCCGATATGGAAAAACCGGTGAGCAAATTATCATCTTTCAAAACCTGTAATGCCCTTATCTATGTTCTGGCCTCATTGTATCGAAAAGAACATGGCCTTGATGATTGTATGCTTATCAACTGGAAAAGCAGGATCATAGAATCTATCGATTCCAATATTTTCATCGTAAAAAACGGCGTAGTACATACCCCGCCACTGGCCGAAGGATGTGTCGCCGGGGTGATGCGCGACTATGTATTGCATCTGCTTGAAAAACTGAATATTGAGTTTATAGAATCTCCATTATCGCTGGAGGAAGTGTTTACTGCCGATGAAATGTTTTTGACCAATGCCATTCACGGCCTGAAATGGGTGGGCGAATACAAAAGCAAAAAATACGAGCTTAATCTTGCCAAAACACTGAGTGAAGCCTTGAATAAAGACCTCCTAAAGGTTTGGTAGACTAAAGCGTTAAGAAACAATTAACTTAAATAATCTCCCATTTCCAAAAGGGCTTTAGTAGATTTGCAGATTAATTTTGGCCTTGGGTACAAGAGGTTGTATCATATATTATTCACAACAATAAAATAAAAATGAAGCAAAAGAACATCAGGTTGGCAATACTGGGCATGGCGTCGCTTATATGCATTGTATTACTTACCTTCTGCAAAAACAAAGAAAAAACCAACCAGGTAAAGGCAACAGACAATTTTTTCATGTTTGCCAATGGTGATTGGATCAAAAATAATCCGATACCTGCTACTGAAAGTATTTGGGGAAGTTTCAATATTTTAAGAGACAATAACCGCAAACTGCTGCACAAAATACTGGACAGTGCATCAAACCTGAAAGACCTGAAAAAGGGCAGCAATGCACAGCTTATAGGAGATTTTTATGCAAGTGGTATGGATTCGGCTCAGATAGAAAGTTTGGGCATCAAACCTTTGCAACCTATGCTGGATAAGATCAACAATATTAAAAATTCCAAAGACCTGCTGGATGTAATTGCCTATATGCAGCGCTATGGTATCTATCCATTGTTTGGTATAATGGTGGACCAGGATGCACGCCAGAGCAATCAGTATGCATTATATGCCAGCCAGGGTGGGCTTGGCCTTCCAAATAAAGGTTATTACCTGAAAAAAGATGGAAAATCTGACACCGTTCGCCAGGAATATGTGGCCCATGTAACTAAAATGCTCCAACTGATGGGTGAAACCGATGCCCAGGCAAGTAAAGATGCCAAAACAGTGATGAGCATTGAAACCGGCCTTGCAGAAGCATCGCTGAGCCCGGTAGAACTGAGAGACCCAATAAGAACATATAACAAACTCACCATGAAACAGGTGATGGATACAACACCTGACCTGGACTGGAAAAGTTATTTTGTAAGCGCTACCATCCCTGATGTACCTACCATGATTGTGAGCGAACCTAAATTTTTCAAGAAAGTAAATGCGGACCTCAAATCCGTATCTATTGAAGACTGGAAAGTTTACCTTCGCTGGCATCTGATCCATAATACTGCCAGATTCCTGAGCAGCAATTTTGTTAACGAAAGCTTTGATTTTTACAGCAAAAAGCTAAACGGGATCAAAGTTCTGGAGCCAAGATGGAAACGCATACAAAGCATGACCGATAATGAACTTGGCGATGCACTGGGACAGGAATATGTAAGAGTCGCTTTCAGTCCTGAAGCCAAGAAAAAAGTACTTGATATGATCCATAACCTGATTGCATCATTAAGGGAACGCATCAACGCGCTCGACTGGATGAGCGCAGGTACAAAGGTACAGGCCAATGAAAAACTGAATACCCTGATGATCAAAATAGGATATCCTGATAAATGGAAAGATTATACCGGGTTGAATATCGACCGCAAATCTTATGTGATGAATGTAATGCGTGCCGATTCTTTTGAATATCAAAGAAATGTACATAAACTGGGCAAACCCGTTGACCGTACCGAATGGGGTATGACACCACCTACCATAAACGCTTATTACAACCCTTCTCTGAATGAAATTGTATTCCCTGCAGGTATATTACAGCCACCATTTTATGATCCGAATGCTGATGATGCCGTTAATTATGGCGGTATCGGTGCCGTTATCGGACATGAACTGACCCATGGTTTTGACGATCAGGGCAGACTTTACGATGCCAAAGGGGATCTGAAAAACTGGTGGACAAAAGAGGACTCAGCTAATTTTATGAAAAGAGCAGAAGTTATTGTACATCAGTTCAATCATTACCAGGTAAATGGCCTGCATATCAACGGAGAACTTACCGAAGGTGAAAACCTGGCCGACCTTGGTGGTCTTACCATAGCCTATAACGCCTTTAAAAAAGCACAGCAAGGCAAACCTGATCCGGGCCTGATCGATGGCTATACACCGGATCAAAGGTTTTTCCTGGGATGGGCACATGTATGGAGCTCCAATCAGCGTCCAGAGGCTTTGAGGCAGCAGATTCTTACCAATCCGCACTCACCAAGTCGTTTCAGGGTAAATGGTCCTTTGTCTAATAATGAAGCATTTTATAAGGCTTTCAATGTTCAGCCCGGTGATTCCATGATGGCACCTGATAGTCTTCGTGCTAAAATTTGGTAGTTTATTGAAGTAAACATAATTCTTGTTTTAAAAGCAGGCGGCCCGATAAAGCCGCCTGTTTTGTTTTCAACCCGAATCTTCTAACTTTGAGCGCGGCAGGAAAATTGCAGCAGAGATATAATGTCTTTGAATAAGTATAAATACATTGTTTTATTATTTGCATTTTCAAGCTGGTCTATGGCTTTTGCGCAAAATGACTCTTCCTTTCATTTCAGGGCTAAAACCGCCATTCTTCCTCCCGATTCCGGAAATATCAGCAGGTATTTTGAAACCAGGCTGAGTGAGAGTATTCAGTTCCAGACAATCTCAGGTCCTGGCGGATCGGTCGGGATACATAAAGCCGATTTTAATGGTTTATTGAAATTTCTCGATGATAAATTTCCGCTTATCCGGAAAAATCTGACAAAGAATCCTATAGATACTTTCAGCCTTTTATATACCTGGAAAGGTCAGAATCCTAAACTTGAACCAATCCTGCTCATAGCACACATGGACGTGGTGCCTATTGATTCTTCCGGCGAAAAAAAATGGACAGAGCAACCTTTCAGTGGAAAAATAAAAGACGGATTTATATGGGGTCGCGGGTCTATGGACGATAAAGTGAGTGTGATGGGCATTATGGAAGCCATAGAGACCCTGCTGAAGAATGGCTACAAACCACAGCGGGATATATATTTTGCTTTTGGGCATGATGAGGAGGTGAATGGAACAGGAGCCGCCGCAATCAGTTCGAGACTAAAGGCGCGGGGATTGCATTTTCAATTTATCCTTGATGAAGGCGGTGGAATTATAGATGGTGCCATCCCGTATGTGAATCAACCCGTGGCATTCATAGGCATTGCCGAAAAAGGATATCTCACCCTTCATCTCAGTGTCAAAGGGCTGGGAGGCACTTCATCGGTACCAATGGATGAAGGTGCCGTCGGTATTCTGGGCAAGGCTATTTATCGGTTGCAGGATAATCCATTTCCAACGAGACTCACCATACCTGTGCGCCAGATGTTCAGGGAACTGGGAAAATATATGCCCGGCATCAATGGATTTATTGTTACGAATCCCGGACTTTTTGCAGGCATCATTAAAAAAGAAATGAGTGCCAACCCTATTTCAAACTCACTGGTGCAAACTACTATTGCCCCTACCATGATGACCTCGGGTGTGCAGGAAAACATGATGCCCACCAGTGCTACCATGACCGTCAATTTCAGAATATTACCGGGTGAAACGGTCGTGTCTGTGCTGGCACGGGTAAAAAGAATTATCCATGACAAAAGAATTGCAATAAATGTTGTAGAGCAATGGAATCCATCCAAAATTGCGCTCATCAAAAGCAAAGGTTATAAAGTACTCAGGCATTCCATCGAAGATGTTTTTCCTAAAACCGGGGTGGCGCCTACCCTGAATGTAAGCATATCAGATTCAAGAAATTATTCCAAACTGAGCAATACCATTCTGCATTTTGCTCCCATTATAATGAAACAGGGTGATGGAGACAGGATTCATGGAATAGATGAACGTATTTCAATTTCAAATTATAAGAAAAGCGTTGTCTTTTATTATCAACTGATCGTAAATTCTGATCTTGAATTGTGATTTATTCCATTGACTAACTTTATGATGCTTTCAAAATGCAAACTGTTATCTTTGTAAAAGAAATAACAGAAAGGGAACTACAAATTGTCGGCAATACAGCTTATTTGTGTTATAATATTTAGCATCAGCACACTATGCCTGCTGCATTCTTATTTGTTTTTTCCTTTGCTATTAGATCTGTTATCAAATCAAAAAAAACTCAAGGGGCCTGTTTTTAATGAGACAGATAATGATTTGCCTGCGATATCCATATTGCTGGCGGTTTACAATGAAGAAAAAGTAATAGAAGAAAAGATCAGGTCTACTTTCAAAACCTCATACCCAAATGAAAAGATCGAATTTCTTATCGGATCAGATGCATCAACAGATCATACCAACGAAATCATCAGGAGATATGTCTCGCTTTATCCGCAAGTGAAACTTATTGAATTTGAAGGCCGGACAGGTAAGTCAGGAATTATAAACAGACTGGCTGAAATGGCCAAAAATGAAATTTTCATATTAACCGATGCCAATGTTTTTTTCAAAGAATCGACCATATACCAGCTGGTAAAAAGATATAAAGATCGTGCAATAGCGCTTGTAGGAGGCAATATCCAGAATATGCGTTTCAAAAAAGATGGAATTTCCCTCCAGGAAAAAAGCTATCTCAGCCGCGAAAATAAAATCAAATACCAGGAAGGCGTCTTATGGGGCGCTATGATCGGAGCTTTTGGAGGTTGTTATTCTGTTCGTTCGGCATCCTTTGCCCCGGTTCCCCGGAATTTCTTCATGGATGACTTCTATATCACCATGCATGTTCTGGAAAACGGAGGGAAAACGATTAATGAACTTGATGCGCTTTGTTATGAAGACGTATCCAATAAAATAAGTGAGGAATTTCGCCGGAAAGTTCGCATATCCATTGGCAATTTTCAAAATTTCGGCCGTTTTGCCCGGTTATTATGGCCGCCATGGAAAGGAAGCGCATTTGCATTCTGGTCACATAAGGTTTTTCGTTGGCTCGGGCCGTTTTTTCTTTTATTTATGCTGGTTTCAAGCGGTTATCTGGGAATGCAAACTATTTTCTTTAAACTGTTGTTCTTGGGTCAGGTTTTGCTGATGCTATTGCCAGTAGCAGATGTAATACTTAAAAGACTTAACATACATGTATCTTTGCTGCGGTTTATCAGCCATTTTTACCTGATGAACCTGGCTTTATTAATCGGATTTATAAAATATGCTAAAGGCGTCGAATCAAATGTCTGGAAACCAACACAACGATATCAGTAATTCTCATTTTAATACGGTAGAAGAAGCAATTGAAGATATAAAAAAAGGCAAACTCGTTATTGTAGTAGATGACGAAGACCGTGAAAATGAAGGTGATTTTGTGACTGCAGCACGGAATGCAACACCGGAAATCATCAATTTCATGTCGAAATATGGCAGAGGCCTCATCTGTGCTCCCATCGTGGAAGAGCGCTGTGAAGAACTTGGACTTGACCTTATGGTGGATGAAAACACTTCTTCGCATGAAACACCATTTACCATCAGTATCGATCTGAAAGGACATGGATGTACCACAGGGATATCTGCCCAGGACAGATCAAAAACCGTACTTGCCATTATAGACCCGGAAACCAAGGCTGATGATTTTGGAAAGCCGGGTCATATTTTCCCGCTTAAAGCCAGATCTGGTGGTGTATTGCGCCGTGCGGGGCACACAGAAGCTACTATTGACCTTGCAAGGCTGGCAGGATTTGAACCTGCAGGTATATGCGTAGAAATCATGAATGATGACGGAACTATGGCAAGGGTTCCCGAACTGTTTGAAATAGCCAAACAATTTGATCTTAAATTTATTACCATTAAAGACCTTATAGAATACCGCATGGCACAGGAATCACTCATTGAAAGAATGATAGAAGTAGATATGCCTACAGAATGGGGACATTTCATTATGCGGGCATACCGGCAAACTACATCAGGTGAGATTCATCTGGCGCTTATTAAAGGTGAATGGGAAGACAAGGAACCGGTTCTGGTTCGGGTGCACTCTTCCTGTGCTACAGGAGATATTTTCGGTTCATGCAGATGCGATTGCGGCAAACAGTTGCATGATGCCATGACAATGATTGAAAGAGAAGGCAAAGGAGTGGTCCTCTATATGAAACAGGAAGGACGCGGCATCGGATTGTTAAACAAACTTAAAGCATACAAACTACAGGAACAGGGAATGGATACCGTGGAAGCAAATATTTCACTGGGTTTCCAGGGCGACCAGCGCGATTATGGTGTGGGTGCGCAGATTATCAGAGATCTGGGCATTTCTCACATGCGCCTCATTACAAATAACCCTGCCAAACGCACTGCCATTCAGGGATACGGATTGGAAATAACTGAAAAAGTGCCTTTAATAACCCCTGTTAATAAATACAACCGCAAGTATATGAATACCAAAAGAGACAAAATGGGACATGAGCTGGGCGAAATGGAGGGATAAATCTCAGGCTGATATGAATTAAATTTTGCCCGGGTAAAAATGATATTCAACATATATTTTATGACAATTCCCTATCGGAAATTTGGTTTTTAAAAAAAATATTTCTATTTTTGTTCACTGATAAGGCAATGAAACGCAAATAAACCTGAATAAGCCAATGAAGAAAACTTTACGAGCTGTATTTGTTATCGGTTTTACCTTATTTTCCCTTGCTGCCGTAAATGTATCCGGAAATAATTTTGAAGATGGTTGCGCCACGAATGCAGCCAAAGCATCTGCTATAGATAATCCACAGGGCGATATCCCGCAGAATGCAGAAAATGACATCAATAGTGTGGTGTTTTATCCTAATCCGGTAAAAAATTTTTTAACAGTCCGTTTCCCGAAAAAAGGGAATTTTTCCGTAACTATATATAATATTATCGGGGATAAGGTACTTACCAAAACCAGTATGGATGACAATGAAATCCATCTTGATGTTTCAGAACTTCAGAACGGACTATATTTCATAAGTTATGAGTTTGGGGGCAAAATATTAACCAAAAGATTTTCAAAAATTTCTTAGCAGTTCGGTAACCATAACAAATAAATAAAAAAGGCAGATTATTGGATAATCTGCCTTTTTTATTTAATAACGATCCCTGAAATTATATCAGAACCGGGTAGTATAAGTCAACATCAGATTTCCTTTTGTGGTGGTAATATTGGCACTTGGCGCCGTGCCATATTGTGCAATATCAGCAGGAGTAGAGATGGTATACGGTGTATAGGTACTGTAGTTGGTTACCAGTTGATACGTAAGATCAAGCCCCATTTTTTTCGCTCTGAAACCCATACCGAATGATAGTATGTTATAGGTATCTTCAAAACCCGGATCGGTAAGGCCTGGTTTATAAGGTGTAGAAATATAATTGTAACCCGCTCTTAAAGCAAATGCATCAATACGGTATTCGCATCCAACCCTAACGGTATTTACCCCCTGCAGGGTTTGATGAACGGTCTGGTTGAAATCAGAATAATCATTACCATTTGAATTGTTGAGTCTTGCCTGAGAATAATCACAGTATTCATAATCGGCAGATAAAAACCCGTTTTTAGCAAAGAAAATAGCCGCACTTAAGGTTGCCCTGGCCGGAGTAACAATGGCATACTGAAATCCGGTTGGATTAGAAGCTGATACAGAAACCAGTCCGTTATATTGCTCCCCTGGTTGTGCCTGGGCCGTATTACCTATCATAGTAGTTGAAAACACATCTGTTAACGAATATATGGTTGGAACCTGGATGGATAGCCCGATTCTGAACATATCATTAAACTTGTAAATGCCACCCAGAGCGGCATTAATCCCAACCCCAGTAGTCGTAAGCGTTTCATTTAAAGAGGAACTGATATATTGTCCATCAACCCCTGTGCTCGGGTTATTATTATATTCAGTAAATGTTTTATTAGAAGTAAAGTTGACCGTAGGGACATTAATCGTTGCACCCAGGTAAAGTTTGCCAAGATAATTCCCGGCAAAACTCAGGCTGATATTGCTGGTGGATCCTGTAGTCTGAATTACATCTTTTTGATAAACATTGATTGAATTATCCAGTCGTGTCCGGTCTACATAATTCGAAGAATCATAGGGGTTATTCGGATTGTTTAAATATGGATCAATTAAATAGGCTGCATAGGCCAGTCCGCCATAGGTACCATAGCCCAGCCCATAAGGATTTGTCTTCTGATAATTGGCATTTTCTTTAAAACTTGTAAGTATGCTGTTATTTGAATTTGTTCCTTCAAACAGGGTACTGGAATTGAAGTTGTTTGTCCTTGTATATCCGATTGCCCAGTTCACGTCAAGCCATCCGCTGGACACGTCTTTTCCTTTTTTCACCTTGTTGTTAGAAATGACAATACCGGCATTCCCAATAAATGGATTAAAATAATTATCGCTTGTATTATTGTTCAGATAATTTCCATTCGAAGAGGCACTGTTAAAGCCAAGCGTGGCAGAAAACTCTGAGCCCTGATATAATCCCAGCCCTGCCGGATTAATGCCAATGGCTCCAAAATCAGCACCCACTGCACCAAAGGCATTGCCGGCACCCGTAGCTCTTGCAGTACCCTCATATTGCATTCCTGAATATCTAATGAGATCATCAACAGTAGATTGTGCAGATGCAATTTCTCCCATCCCCAGGGAAATTCCCAGGATTAACATGAATTTTATTCTCATAAAAAGTTGATTTTAAAATGGTTTACTACTAGTGCCTTCCGCCACCACTTCTGCCGCCACCGCCGCCAGAACTACCGGAACTGCCTGAACTGCCGCCACTCCTGCTTCCGCCAAAGCCGCCAAAGCTCCCTTGCACAGACCTGCCAACACTTCCACCTGCACTCCGGCCCCATGTACCGCCGGCATTCCTAGGTGCTGCAACATTCGGTTCATTTGAAGGCCTTGAGGTTACACTATTATTTTGCGGCATCACAGCATTTCCGGGATTGGCAACTGGTCTGTTTGCATTACCAACATTACCCTGATATGTTCCACGATTGTTAGTACTTCCTACATTTCCCTGGTTTGATCCCTGTCTTCCAGAAGGAGTATTTTCAACAGCATTGTTGGTATTGCCATTGCGCACGGCATTACCATTTATGTTTTGAGGTAAAACTTCATGAACCCGGGTAGTTGTAGTTCGGTTATAACCGCGATTGGTTACTCCCGTATTAGAAGAGCCGAACCTTCCACCGGTATAGCCCGATGATGGAGATAAACTTTCGTAGCCACCATAGCCATAGCCGCCATAACCATACCCGTATGGATTATATGAAAATGGAGAGTAATACATGTAAGGATTATACATCATATAAGGATTATACAATCCATAAGGACCATAATAACTGATGGGGCTAAAAAAAGGATCATACATAAAGCCCGGTGTATAAAAAGGATTATAACCCATTCCAATGGCACCGTACCCAAACCCAAGGCCGATTCCTACATTGAAACCCGGCTCATAAAAGCTTGGAGCATAAAATGGATCATAAAAGCCTGCAGACATCGATGGATAATAAAACCGGTTAATGTTTGAGGTATATGGGTAATTATCGTCGTTATAATAATTATTGATCGTCGTATTTCCACCCGTAGAACCAGCACTGCTGCCACCGCTCTGGTAGTATGCATTGTTATGCTGATTGCGATAATTATCAGCAGTATCGCTCCTGCTGCGATCGTCATAATCGCGGGCATATTTTTTCCGTGTGGTGATGGTAGTAGTGGTAGTGGTGGTGGTTTCAATACCGCCGCCTCCATACACATCATCGTTAGGCAATGCGCCCGTAGCAGCATTCTGAGTAGAACAACCGGTAAGGCTTGCGGCCCCTGATATGAGAAGCAATGCCATTGTATTTCTTATTTTCATAGTCGTCAATTTTACCTGTTCGAATTTACTAACAATTTATGTTATAATTTTGCTCACTTAAAGTATAAACAAATACTATTCCAAAACGCTCCATTCATTTCAAAAAGATTTTGGCAACCCATAAAAATGGCAAATAAAATTACTCCACGTGCACAGGATTACTCCTTATGGTATAACGACCTGGTAAAAGAAGCAGGGCTCGCAGAACATTCATCTGTAAAGGGTTGCATGGTTATCAAACCCTATGGCTTTGCCATCTGGGAAAAAATGCAGGCCGAACTGGACCGCAGATTTAAAGAAACAGGACACCAGAATGCCTATTTTCCTTTATTCATCCCGAAAAGTTTTCTCAGCAAAGAAGCAGCCCATATTGAAGGTTTTGCCAAAGAATGCGCCGTTGTAACGCATTATCGTCTCAAAAGCGATGGAAAAGGAGGCGTAATAGTGGATCCGGAAGCCAAACTGGAAGAAGAACTGATCGTTCGCCCGACTTCTGAAACCATTATCTGGAATACCTATAAAAACTGGATACAATCGTATCGTGACCTTCCCCTTCTTATTAACCAATGGGCAAATGTGGTTCGCTGGGAGATGCGAACCCGCCTTTTTTTAAGAACAACTGAGTTTTTATGGCAGGAAGGCCATACGGCACACGCCACGAGCAATGAAGCGGTGGAAGAAACCAGGCAAATGCTGGATATATATGCCGATTTTGCAGAAAATTTTATGGCTATGCCTGTGATTAAAGGCACAAAAACAGCAAACGAGAGGTTTGCCGGCGCCATTGACACATTATGTATTGAAGCCATGATGCAGGACGGAAAAGCTTTACAGGCTGGCACATCCCATTTTCTTGGCCAGAATTTTGCAAAAGCTTTTGATGTGAAGTTTTCGGATAAGAGTGGCAATCTGGAATATGTATGGGCTACCTCGTGGGGGGTTTCTACCCGGCTTATCGGGGCACTCATTATGGCCCATTCTGATGATGACGGACTGGTACTTCCGCCGAGCCTGGCTCCTATACAGGTTATAATAGTTCCCATATATAAACAGATGGAAGAACTGCAAAGAATATCAGATGCGGCGCATGGTTTGATGAAAGAATTGAAAGCCCAGGGTATTTCTGTGAAATATGACGATGATGATACCAAAAAACCAGGTTGGAAATTTGCAGAAAGTGAATTGAAAGGTATCCCGCTGCGCATTGCCATCGGACCCAGGGACCTTGAAAACGGAACTGCAGAAGTAGTAATGCGCGACACCAAATCCAAACAGGTCATCACATTCAGCGAACTCCACAGGGAGGTGCCAAAACTATTAAACCAGATCCAGGAAGGTATTTATCTCAAAGCTTTGAAAAAAAGAGAAGAAAACACATATTATCCTGAAAACTGGAATGAATTTGAGGAAATTATGAAGGCTGAAGGTGGATTTGCATGGGCACACTGGGATGGCACAACAGAGACAGAATTAAGAATCAAAGAATTGACAAAAGCTACCATCAGGTGCATTCCATTCAACCGGAAAGAAGAGCAAGGCAAATGCATCTTAACCGGCAGGCCTTCAGAAGGACGGGTAATATTTGCCAAAGCATATTAGAATGAATAGATATAAATTGCAGGTTATATAAATAATTAATTTTAAGCACTGTGGATCAGAAAACCGAAGAAATTGTCAAAGCCCTTGAAATAAAGGCTGGTACAAAGCAATTCATATTCCGGAAAACTATTGAAACATTCAATATTTTTAAACAACAGATCATTTCTGTTGCTTCGGAGGTAGGTGAAGAGATGCGGAAAATTGATAAAAATATTAGCGTTTCAGCACAGGATAACGGCGCATTTGAAGCAGAATTAAAATTTTCGGGAGATACTCTTATGTTTATGATGCATTCCAATGTATTCAATTTCCCTCCAGACAGTGAAGTGCATAAATCAAAATATGTAAAAGAAGATCCTATGCGAGCTTATTGCGGCATGATCCTGATATATGACTTTCTATCCGATTCTATCAAGTACGGCCGGATGAACGATATCGGCTATCTTATTGCAAGGATTTTTGTAAATAAAGAAGGACATTTTTTTGTACAGGGCAAGCGTCAGTTTTCCTTTATGTACAATGATTTTACTGAATTTGAGATCAATCCGGAAATTATCCGACTCATTGTTCAGACATCCGTACTGCATACCATAGATTTCGATTTATTTGTGCCACCTTTTGATGAAGTAAAGGAAGTAAGCCTTATGCAGAAAATTATGGAATCGGGAAGTGCTGCGTTAAAAACCGGTAAGCGTCTTGGGTTTACCTACGGTGAAAATGATTAGCATCAATTTCTATTCAAAATAAAAAAGGGGTATGGCATTAAATTTGCCGTAATTTAATTCAGCATTTATTTATTTGCAGGCATCAGCAATGAAAAATACATATATTTGAATTGCAATACTTTAGATATTATTATTGATAATAATACATAAGTATTGGGAATTCTGCTTATTTTTTATTATCATTGCATATTATTACCAGGATTAATAATTATCTGAAAATAGATAAAAGTTTTTTTTGTTAAAAATAAAACCGAACCCAATTATAAATTAACCAGTTTGTTTTCTGGCATTCTGCAGCGAGCAATCATAAATTAGCTAAAGTATGGAAGAGATAGATTTCAGGAATTCCGTAACCAAATATGCCTATTCTTTAAAGCCATTTGCGCTCTCACTTACCCGTGATATGCAGGATGCCAATGACCTGATTCAGGAAACATTGCTCAGAGCCTTATCAAGTCACGAAAAATTCACCGAAGGCACAAATCTTAAAGCCTGGCTTTATACCATCATGAAAAATATCTTTATTAATAATTATCGCCGGAACAAAAAACGAAATACGATAATAGATGTCACAGAAGACATGTTTATTATTAATACATCATCAATAAAAATCATCAATCTGGGTGAAGTAAATTTAGCGATGGAAAATGTGACCAGGGCAGTAAATTTATTAAGCGCAGATTTCCGGATTCCTTTCATGATGCACTATGATGGTTTCAAATATCATGAAATTGCAGAAAAACTCACTTTACCCATTGGTACTGTAAAGAGCAGAATTCACTTTGCCAGAAAGGAATTAAAAGAAAAACTGACCAGGTATTAAGAGGAATTGCTTATCCGAAAATATCTTAAAAACACATTTTTTTGAGAAAAAAACAGGATTTCTGAATGCATTACCGATTCAGATGTCTTTGGCATGTTTTGGTCAAACTTTGTCAGAACGAATTTTCAACGTAAATTAGCGGCTTTAAAACTGATCGATATTTAACATAGCGCCATGTCGAAAGAGGTAGAATTGATTATGCCCAAAATGGGTGAAAGCATTGCCGAAGCAACCATTTTAAAATGGTTAAAAAATGAAGGTGATGCTATTGATATAGATGAAACTGTGCTTGAAATAGCAACTGATAAGGTTGACTCTGAAGTTCCATCGTCAATAGCCGGAATCCTGTCTAAAAAACTTTTCAATGAAGGTGATGTAGTTCCGGTTGGCAAAGCAGTTGCACTTATTACAACTGGCGGAACAGCCACAGCTGAACCTGTTGCCTCCAATGGGCAAATTCAGGAAATCAGGCAGGCACCAAAACCTGAAGCAATCCTTTCTCCAGCAAATTCTGTAGTCGCCACACCTGAACCTGTAGTACAGAAAAGCAGTGGAGATTCCGGAAGATTTTATTCACCCCTTGTATTGAACATTGCAAGGAGTGAAAATATCGGAATGCCAGAGCTGGAATCCATTAATGGTACAGGTAAAGAAGGACGTGTAACCAAAAAGGATATTCTTCAGTACATGGAAACCAGGGCTACTGAACCTGTTCAGACCGGCATTGCATCTCAAAAACAGATTTCGGACCAACCTGCAAAAACATACAGCGCAGATATCCCTGTATATCCGGGTGATGAAATAGTAGAAATGGATCGGATGAGAAAACTTATTGCCGATCATATGGTTATGAGCAAACATGTATCACCGCATGTTACCTCATTTGTAGAAGCGGACGTTACCAATATTGTAAAATGGCGCGAACGAGTAAAATCAGTTTTCGAAAAACGCGATGGAGAGAAAATTACATTTACCCCCATTTTTATTGAGGCCGTTGTGAAAGCCATAAAGGATTTCCCGGGCGTAAATGTTTCACTTTCTGGTACAAGTATCATCAAACATAAGAACATTAATATAGGAATGGCTGCGGCATTGCCAAGTGGAAACCTGATTGTTCCGGTCATAAAAAATGCGGACACCAAAAGCCTTCTGGGATTAACAAAAGAAGTGAACGACCTGGCAAACCGCGCCAGAAACAATGCTTTGAAACCTGATGAAATACAGGGTGGTACTTTTACCATTACCAATGTGGGAAGTTTTGGTAACCTGATGGGCACACCCATTATTTCGCAGCCTCAGGTTGCCATCCTTGCAGTAGGATCCATTAAGAAGAAACCAGTTGTATTGGAAACTGAGTATGGAGATATTATCGCGATAAGGCATATGATGTTTCTTTCACTTTCTTATGACCACAGAATAGTAGACGGAATGCTGGGAGGAAGTTTCTTGCGAAAAATTGCTGACTACATGGAAGGATTCGACGACAAAAGAGAATATTAATTGATCAATATTTTACGTATTTTTCAATACCTAAAGCTCAATTTCTTCTAAAGAATTTAACAGGCTCATTATTTTATCCTGCAATAGCGGCTTAACAAAATAGCCGCAAACATTAGAGTTGTTCTTGGACATTTCTATGTCGTTCCAGTCAATTGACGATGACAGCATATAAACAGCATAGTGCTTTTTTATTTCATCATCAAGTTTGTCATATGCGTTCAGAAATTCCCAGCCACTCATTATGGGCATATTGATATCAAGCAGGATTATGGTTGGGAATTTTGAAAAATCTTTGAAATCAAATATGCTGATATCTTTCAAAGCTTCAATAGCGGAAGTATATGACTTAACATCTGCTAACGCTCCATATCTTGATAATGACATCTCAACAATACGGTTGTTTACCGAATCATCATCTATTATTATCGCTTTATGTAATTCACTCATCCTGATCCTTCAATAAATTCTGAAATAATTTTATACTTAAATAAAACCAAATGCGTCATTCTGATTTTGAATCAAAATAAGCCTGCTGCATAAAAACAAATTTCAATTCATTATACCCTTTGTGATATGATAAATATCATGAAATAAGCTGATCATCTTCAAAAGACCGGCATAAGGAATTCTGAAATAATCAGATTACCGGTATTTATGACAATTCAATAACAACACTTTTTATATAATTTCAAATATTATATCCGGTATTTACCTGCAAACCTTTTCCATCATTCTTGCTGCCTGTTCAAACCCCATTTCTTTCGCTTTTTGCAGATCGGCACAATAATCGGATCCATCATGCAACCTTGCCCTGGCAAGGGCCCGGTTGTAATACAGGTAGGCTCCCTGGGGCTCCTGGGCAATAGCATTGGTAAATGCATCAACAGCATTCTGAAATTCATTTTTATCAGCATACGTGAGTCCCATTCTGAAATAGGTATCCCCAAAGCCCGGCCGTATTTTCAGTACCATCTTATAAGATAATATAGCCGAATCATATTCATTCAAACCATATTGCGCCCTGGCCAGATTATACCATACCGAACAATCTGATTTGTCATATTTCAGATAGAAATACAGATCTGATTTTGCTGCGTCCAGCTGGTGCAAGGCCACCAGCGCATCTCCCCTGTTGGCATAATCTTCATAGTTATTGGGGTTCATTTCTATAGCTTTAGAAAAATAAAAAACAGCCCCTTTATTGTCATCTGTCCGCAGCATGGCATAGCCAAGTCTTGAATAAATATCAGCACTTACAAAATTCATATCTACGGCTCTTTGCAGATCGGTGTCAGCTTTGCCATATTGTTCCAGATTAAACCAGCTGATGCCTCTTGCAGCAAAATAGGACGACTGAGTAGAATCCAATGCAATAGCCTCAGTGAAAAAGGGAATGGCCTGAGAATATTTATGAATCAATGTATCTATCTGACCTGCCTTTTCATAAACGTCAGCAATTTTTGTACGATGCATGATAAGCCATTGATAATCATGACCTGCTTTGTTAAAGTCTTTCTTGTCGAAATAAGCATTGCCTCTTCTGTAATAAGCTTCTGCGTATGCGCTATCGATCTTAATAGCAAAATCAAACATCTGAATCGCTTTATCCAGGCTGTCATGTGAATAGTATTCAATGCCTTTGCTCAAAAAATTTACCTTAGGACTTATATTTATCGTCTTATTCTGTGTTTTCGCTGTCAGGGAAAAGAAAACCATTAAAACTATAAGCAAAACACGTGCATATCGGGAGGCACTGACATACAATACATTTTGCCTGACTTTATGTAGCGTCTTTGTGTCTTTGTGTGAATTTAATTGCTCGCAAAGGCGCAAAGGCGCAAAGACTGGTATCAGTCCCTTAGTATTTTGGTTTAATCGATAAATTAAATTCATCATCAATCTTTAATCAATTTCCCTTTCTCTACATGATACAATTGAACCTCTGTGCCTGCATCCAGATATCCACGAACACGTTCAGCAGAAGTATCTGTAAGAAATACCTGGCCGCTTGGTTCCTTTTCCTGGATCAGACGAAATAATACTTCCAGCCGATGCCCGTCAAGGCGCTCACATACATCATCAAGCAAAAGCAAGGCGGTCTGCCCGCTTACTGATTTTATAAATTCTCTTTCTGCAAGTTTCAATGCCAGTAGAAATGTTTTTTGCTGACCCTGTGAACCGAATTTTTTGAGGGGCTTCCCTCCGATCAGAAATTCAAGATCGTCACGGTGCGGACCGACATTGGTGCGCTGCAATATCATGTCTTTTTGGAATGATCTTACAAAAAGATTTTCCAGAGATTCTGAATGCATTTCACTCAGATACTGAAACGATACGGTCTCTTTTTTCTGTGAAATATTCTGATAATATTCCTCAAAGAAAGGTTGAAAATCGCGGCTGAATTCTTTGCGGGCCTCATAGATCTTTCCTGCAACAGGGATCATCATCTGATCATATACCCTGATCAGATCGGCAGAATCCTTATTCGGTTCTACTGCCTGTTTGCGCAGCTCTGCATTGCGCTGCTGCAGCAGTTTATCGTATTTCAGCAGATCAACCAGGTAATCACGGTTCAGCAATGATATGGCACTGTCAAGCCATTTGCGACGCTCCTCGCTGCCTCCGGTGATAAGCTCCATATCACCAGGGGCCACCATTACTACCGGAAAAACACCATAATGATCTATCAGCCTGCTATATGCCTCTTCATTTCTTTTGATCACCTTTTTCCTGCCTTTTATCAGCACACACAGTACTGCTTCATTTTCTTTGTTTCTTACAAAATCACCTTTAATGCTGAAGTAGTCAGCCCCTTCATATATCAATTGCTGGTCTATGGCATTAAAATAGCTTTTCCCTGTGCATAGGGTATAAACCGCATCGAGCAGGTTGGTTTTGCCTGACCCGTTCGGCCCGGTAAAACAGACCAGTCCGGCAGCCAAAGATATTTCAGCAGCCTCATAATTTTTAAAATTCTCTATTTTTAATAAAGTCAGGAACATAAGCTAATCAGCAATCTCTATGCAAAGATAATGATCTGCCGGTCCCGCTTCATGCATTACCTAATTGTGTTCCAATTGTAGCCGGGTCAGATTTTTATAAAGCCCTTCTTTTAAGGAGACCAATTGCTGATGCGTACCGCTTTCTACGACTTCGCCATTTTCAAGTACAATGATATTATCGGCATTTCGTATGGTCGACAGCCTGTGCGCCACTACAAAGGAGGTACGCCCCACCATCAGGCGGTTGAGTGCTTCCTGTACCTGGTGTTCCGATTCGCTATCAAGCGAACTGGTTGCTTCATCCAGCAGGAGGATAACAGGATCTTTTAGTATTGCCCTGGCTATGGCAATCCGCTGGCGCTGTCCGCCTGAGAGCTTCACGCCCCGCTCGCCTACCAGTGTCTGATATCCCTCAGGGAACATTGAAATAAAATCATGGGCATTGGCATTCCGGGCAGCCGCCTCCACTTCTTCTTTGGTGGCGTTGAACTTTCCATAGGCGATATTTTCATAAATGCTTCCGCCAAAAAGCATCACATCCTGAGGTACAAGTGCCATCTGTTTCCGGAGTTCTGATATGGGGAAAGTTCGGGCATCTCGGCCATCAAAATACAAGGTTCCGGCATCAGGTTCATAAAATCGGAGCAGCAATGAAATGATGGTGCTTTTGCCTGCACCACTCGGACCTACAATGGCTATTTTCTTCCCTTTTTCAACCCTGATATTTACATTTTTGAGGACCATTGTTTCCTTGCGTGAAGGATAACTGAAAGCAATATGGTTCAATTCCACCAATCCTTCCAGCTTATATGTAGGGTCAACCGGATTATGGTCAATTTCAACAGTTTCCGTAGTTTCTTTGAGCAGTTCCCGTACCCGTTGCGTAGCGCCAAGTGATTTTTGAAACTGGCTGAAAAGTTCCGCAAAGCCGGCCATGGTGCCCCCAACAAAAGCCGTGTAAACCACAAAAGCAGTGAGGTCTCCAATGGTAAGGGTACCCAGCTGCATCAATTTGGTACCATACCACACAACCAATACAATGGCACCGAATACCGAAAACATTAAAAAAGAAACAAAAAGGCCCCTGGCTTTGGCGCTGCGTACCGATAGTTTTACCATTTCACCAATGCTGCGGGTATATCGTACAATTTCAAACCATTCGTTTGAAAATGCCTTCACATTGCTGATGCCCTGAAGGGTCTCCTGGACAACAGTTCCCGAATCAGCGAGCTTATCCTGAGCGCTCCTGGAAAGTCCGCGTATTTTCCGCCCGAATACGACCCCGATAACTACGATAAAAGGAATGACGGAAAGCATTACCAGGGCAAGTTTTAACGAAATAAAGACAATAAGGGATAAACCGATAATGAGGGTTAATACACCACGTATCAGTTCGGCCAGAGAGGAAGAAACCATGTCCTGAATCTGGGACACATCAGCACTGATGCGTGTCGTGAGTTCACCCACCCTTCGCTGGGCAAAGAATTCCATTGGCATCATGATCATTCTTTTATAAATATCTTTCCGCATATCGGCCATGGCATTTTCGGCAACAAAAGTGAACAGGTAAATACGGAAATAAGAAAAAATCATCTGGATACTCAGTACGCCAATCATAATGAGGGCAATGGTGCCGGGAGATAAGGTGAAGCCATAAGGTCCTTTTATGGTATGCGAGGCACTGTCAACCAACTGCTTGAGCAGGTATGGATATGCCATGGTGGTACCGCTGGAAAGCGCAATAAAAACCAGCCCCACAATAAATTTGACCTTGTAGGGCCTTACATATTTAAAGATAGCACGGGCTTCTTTCAGATTCTGAAAGTTGATGGCTGCTTTGGGTAAATCTACTTCTTTGGGTCTTCGCATATCTTAAGGTCGTTAAAGGTAGGGAAATATTGTATTTTTTTGATTCCCCTCCATAGTTATGGAGGGGTGTCCCGCTTGCGGGACGGGGTGGTTGGCGACGTAAATGTTCACTAAAAAAATAATCCATTGATGCTTTGCAATTAAAGAATATAAATTTGACACATTGGATATCCTTGCCAACCACCCTCCTAAAAAGCAGGGACAAGCTCAACTGAGGCGGCCCGCCCGGATGAATCCGTTCGGACGGGGGAATCGCTGACGCCTGTTGATCGGACTGATAAAAAACGTCTTCTTTATTGTTTTTCTATTGTTCCAAAGGGATCCCTCCGGAATAATTTTCAAAAAAACGCCCTTTTTGGCTATTCTGGATTGATAACTGCTGATTTTCATTATTTTCATTTTTTAACTTATTGAATATAAAATATTTACACATAACTCGTTGACGATTATTAATAGATAACAATAAAAGATCAATAGGAAATAGCTTTAAAGGCCGTTTTATCTTTTTCATTTTTTCTGAATCAGCCCGCCAGTCGATCGGACAGGGAATTTCAGGATATTAAAATTAAGAGGATTATTGAATTGAATCTCATGAGCAAGCCAATTCGTAATTCGTAATTCGTCGCAAAGCGATCCCTTTGGGATAATTGTTTTTATGTGTATATATAGTGAGATGCCAAACTGGGTGGGTGGTTTTGAAAAATATTTTTTAACTTATATTCAATCAATGTTTTATAAGGGAAAATATTTTTGAATTTGTTTTATTTTTTTTCTGAATCATGATTTACAGGATATATGGATTTTCAGGATGATGGAACATGTCTCGTCCTGAAAAAAGTTGACACATTTATCCGAATAATTCATGTAATTGTCCGTAATCATCGTCCCTGCCGATCACTCGCAAACATATCTACTTAGTCATTGTCCCAGGTTGGCGTCCCTGCCAACCTGGGACAATGAAAGTCGACGACGCTGACAAGGTTTTTTTAAAAACTTTCTCCCTCTATGTTCCACATTTGAACATTAGGAACTACTTTTGCTTTTTACACTTATCAATCGGGGAGATTTTTAAGCAAAAACTAAAAAGAGGATATGAAAAAATTAATTCTATTATTTGTACTACAGGCATTAATGCTGGCTCCTGCCTATGCACAGTTTGAAACGCCAAACCGTCCGGATGTGAATATGATCAAAAGCAAAATACTGCTTGTGGAAACCAGGGACCTGGTAACACGTACCCTCATGGACCTTGAAAACAACCCGGATGGAAAACAAAAATACAAAGACGGTGTTGAAAATTTCAACCAGCTTATACAGACCGTTGTCAACAAATATTATAAGTTCGGCAAAAAAATAGAATACATGACCGCCCCGCAGGTAGCTGCGCTGGTACGCGATGGCAAGGCCACCAAATATGCCATATTGCATTATACCGTACAAAATTCATATGTGAATCCTATGGACATCGGACCTGTATATGGCGGCGAATACACGGATTCTGTAAGAAATTACAGCAAGGAAAAAGGATTCGGTATTTTCAGCATTCAGCTGGTGGGTACCGATAAAAAAACCCAGGATGTCTATTCTATAGCCATGCCTGTTGCTTATCCTTCGGGGGCTGATATGGTTTATGCCCTGCAAACCATCCAGTATGTATTCAATAAAGTAATGAAATCCAATGATTATGAGATCAAGGATTTCAGGCCTGAAATTGAAAAAAACAATAAAAAACTGAAAAGAAGGACGCTCTTAATTGCCAAAAGCCAGGTATCGCCAAAAACAACCTTGCAGGACCTGAAAGATGAATACCAGTACCCGATTGATATTGTGGACTATAAAACCATCAATGATGCCGTCATCGGTGGAGATTCAAGCTTTGCATTTGTGGAAGTAATCCCTGTAAAGGCCACAGCCACTACGGCAGGAAAATTCAGCGCAACGCTCAAAGATCTCGTACTGGATGCCAAAGATTGCCAGATACTTGGTTCTGCAAAACCGGGACGAATGGCCCGTGAAAAAATTGCCGACGACATCACCAAAAAAGAGGTGAAGGGATTCCTGATCGAGCAGTAGCGGACTGCCATATTATTTTTACGGCAAACCATGGAACTCAGTTTTAAAGAAATCGAATTCGGAACTGAGGAATACGACAGATCAATAGACCTTAGGTATGAAGTATTGCGCAAACCGCTGGGTTTGCAATATGATCCCGAAGTGCTTGCCCTTGAATACCAGGACCATCATTTATGCGCATATACAGAAGATCATCTTCTGATCGGGGTTCTCCTTATGAGCGAAAAAGAAAACGGGAACGTAAAAATGCGCCAGTTTGCCGTAAAGCCTGAATATCAGGGCCAGGGCGTTGGTTCAGCATTGGTGGCTTTTGCTGAAAAATGGGCCAGGGACCGTCATTTTCACCGGATAGAATTGCACGCACGCTTTATGGCTGTTCCGTTTTACCTCAAGCAGAACTATATGATCGAAGGGGAAGAATTTATAGAAGTAACCATCTTGCACAGGTTTATGTATAAAGATTTATGAGGCATGCCGGTAACAACGGATAGGCCTTTGAAAAAATGGCTTCAAAAGCAAATGTAATAAGCGTTAAAAACAAAACAGAGCCGCAGGAAAGCATCACGCCCGTATCAGTCCTGGAAGCGGCCTTGTTTTGTTTAGCTTATGAAATGCAGCTTTGAGCTAATTTTTTCAACAGCCTTGAATTTTTGGTACTTTTGTTTCAAGACAAAAGTACAATGATAATGAGCGCGTTATCAAACTATAACCCATATTTCAATTAAGTTTGTCAGTGCTCATGAAGTATAATTTATACCATCAAATAATGCAATACCAGATACACAGCCTTATATTGCACGCAATTACATTATAAACAGATCATGCACCTACCGGCAGGACTTATCATCGGATACGCTACCATACTTGCTTCCCTACTGACGCTGATAAGACTGTATTTTAAAAAGTACCGGAACAACGGACAGTTTGTATTTCATTTTGCGGGTTCGCTGGTATGCGCCATATTTATATTCCTTATGGGAGGCTGGGCTTATATAAGCTTCTACCTCAGGTGGTTGTTTGCGGCTTTGTACCTGGTGATATTTATTCTTACCGTGCAAAAAAGAAGCCGCGCCGGTGGAGGATCTAAAGGAATTGGGAAATGGTATTATGTTGTTTTCAGATTGGTTTTTATTACAATTATCACCATCCTTATTTTTCAATATTTTGATGGGAGGAACTTTCCCGGTAAGGCCGTTGATTTGAAATTCCCTTTTAAATCAGGAAATTATTATGTGATGCAGGGCGGTGCCAACCGGGTTGTAAATCTTGCCCACCGGAATTTCAGCAGGAAACAATATGGTTTCGCAATGGATATCAGCAAACTATATGGCCTGGAAAACAGGGCGCATGGCATAATGCCCACACATCTTGACGATTATGCCATATATGCTGATACGGTACTGAGCCCATGTGACGGCAAAGTAATCCTGATATGCGATACAGTTCATACCAATATTCCGGGAGATTATAATATAAGGTATGTGCATGGCAATCATATTATTATACAGTGCAAAGGATATAGGGTATTTCTTGCCCATTTTATCAAAAACAGGATTTTTGTGAAAGAAGGTATGCATGTTAAGGCCGGACAGCCATTAGGACTTGCGGGGAATTCAGGATTCAGTGCTGAGCCCCATCTCCATATCAATGTATTGAAAGATTATGATCTGAATCCAACAGAGTATAATGCTGACAGCACCTATAAAAATAACAAAAAAGCCAACAGATATTATGAAGATTACCGGTACACAGGTACCTCTTCACCTTTTACCTTTAATGACGAATTCTATATTATCAATGATATTATTTCCAGGTGATTTTTGATTTGAAAAACCAAAATGAAGACATTATATCTACTCAGGCACGGGCATGCCGAAGACAAGGGAAAAGGCCCTGATTTTGAGCGGAATCTGGATGATGCAGGCCGCGAAGAAGTGCGGCATACCGCCAGGCAAATGCAACAGCTAAAAATACAGCCTGCCCTTGTTATTTCCAGTCCCGCAAACAGGGCATTGCAAACGGCCTCCCTTGCAGCTGAAACAATAGGTTATCCACCGGATAAAATAGTGCAGGAGCGAAACATATATTACACAGATGTTTCAAAACTCTTTGAAATATTGCATGAACAGGATGATAGTTTTGAATCCATCCTTCTTGCCGGCCACAACCCATCCATCAGCCAGATGGCAGGTATGCTCAGCACTGAAATTCGTGATTATATGCCCACTGCCGGCCTGGTAGCATTTGAAATTGACAGTGAAAGCTGGAATGATTTTGAAAAAAATAACGTCAGGTTCCTGTATAATATATTTTGATAGCATCATTCAAAAAAGCCCAATCACCCTGTTTCAAATTTTTTTTCAATTTCTCATTGAACCTGCATGATATTTGCGTGTACTGAGCTTTTATATGGCATTATTCCATAAAAATTACAAGCAAAGTACTGATAATGACCTCATGCAAATGATATCCGGAGGCAATACGCGTGCCTTTGATGAACTCTATGGCCGCTATAGTGTAAAGCTTTTGCATTATTTCCGCAAAATGCTGCACAACGATACCGAAAAAGCCCAGGATTTCCTACAAGACCTGTTTATCAAAGTGCTTGAGAAGTATGCGTATTATGATGCTTCCCGGACTTTTTCAACCTGGCTTTATGCTCTTGCTACCAATATGTGCAAGAACGAATACCGGAATACAGCCATCAGAAGCAGACTTCTGGAAGAAAACGGGGCAATGCTCTATGAAGAGGATGGCGAACCCATGCTTGGTAATATAGATTTGAATATATTCAATACCCAGCTGAAAGAAGAACTTGATAAACTGGACCATACCCATCGCGAAGCTTTTGTTTTGCGGTTTTATGAAGAATTATCTATAAAAGAAATAAGCGAAATACTTGATTGTCCTGAAGGAACCGTAAAATCAAGGTTGTTTTATACATTAAAAAAACTTGGCGGGAAAATGACGGCATTCAATCCCGCATATCAATATAGCCAGAAATGAAAGATATTTTTGAAGATATGCCTTTTAAAAATTCCCGTGAACCGCAGGAGGATATTCTTTCTGAAAAAGAGCATGAAGAACTGAGATTACTCCTTGCCAGTGCCCGGGCTGCCTTTGCTGATGAAGACCAGGAAATTCTGCCTGATCCTCAGATTCATAAGAACCTGAGAGCCATGGTGGCTGCCCGCAAAAAAATTGTGAAATGGATGGCATTACCAGCCATTGATATTTCCGGTATCCTCAATTTTAAAGTACCGGCCTACCAGGTGGGCCTTGCTATGGTGATGGTTTTATTTGCCGCCATTTTTATCGGGCGCAATACCGGGCCTAACGATACTAAAAACACTGTGGTTGTATATAAAACCGATACTGTTTTTGAAAAAATGCAGAAAAAAGGCAGCACTACGGCCATATCTAAAGATTCTCAGTCAGAAATATCTGCACCTGCTCATGCCGCAGAATTGTATGCAGATTCTATCGATATAAATAACGTAGATAATAACAATACTATAAGGCCTGATGATGCACCGGCAGGTTTGAATTCTGCACCTCGAAAATTAAATAGCGCTCCTGTTCATTCAAAAATGCAATCCCCCGGCATTATTGATATCCCTGAAAAAAGCGGCACACGTATCGAAGACAGCAGCAGCCGGAACCGGCAGCTGCGAGGTTGAATGTAACTTTTTTTCAGATCGGCTTCAGCATCTTATGGCCTATGTTTCTGAATCATTTCACAGAATATAATTTTTCCATACCTTTGCAATTTAGAATTAATATAAATAAGCTAGGTGAAAGGGCAATCAGCAGATTCAGACATCATTCTTCAGATCAATAACCTGCAGGCAAGGGTTGAAGAGAAACAAATCCTGAAAGGAATCAATCTAACTATCAAAGCCGGTGAAATACATGCTATTATGGGGCCAAATGGCGCCGGAAAAAGTACATTGGCATCGGTATTGTCTGGCAGAGACGGATATGAGGTCACAGGAGGGGAAGCCTGGTATCTCGGCAAAAACCTTCTCGAAATGGCACCAGAAGAGCGTGCCCGTGAAGGCGTTTTTCTTGCTTTTCAATACCCGATCGAGATTCCGGGAGTAAGCACGACTAATTTTTTAAAAACCGCTGTAAATGCTGCCCGCAAGCACAGAGGCCTCGATGAAATAGACCCATCATCATTCCTGACGATGATGCGCGAAAAAATGAAACTGGTAGAAATAGACCAGAAGTTGGCCAGTCGCTCTCTCAATGAAGGGTTTTCGGGCGGGGAAAAGAAAAGAAATGAGATCTTCCAGATGGCCATGCTGGAGCCAAGGCTGGCCATTCTTGATGAAACAGATTCCGGGCTCGATATTGATGCCCTCAGAATTGTGGCCAATGGCGTAAATGCCCTGCATAATGAAAATAATGCCTTCCTGGTGATCACCCATTACCAGAGATTGCTGGACTATATTGTTCCTGATTTTGTGCATATCCTCTATCAGGGGCGTATCGAAAAATCGGGCAGCAAAGAACTTGCCCTGGAAATGGAAGAAAGGGGATACGACTGGATCAAAAATGAAAATGCCCAGCCCGCATAAACCAAAAGAAAAAAGCAATGAATAGCGGCGTTCCTCTTTCAGAATTAAAAAATAAATTTCTTTCCGGTTTTAAAACATTCGAAGCTGATGAAAATGGTCATGCCAATGATGATGTTTTTGTGCTGCGCCAACAGGCCATAGACCAGTTCGACAAACTTGGTTTTCCATCCGTAAAAAATGAAGAATGGAAATACACCAATGTTTCAAAATATATTGATGACACCTGGGTACGCAAAACAGGAAATGATCCATCTGTACCTCCCATTTCCGACCCGATAAAAAGATCCATACCGGATATTACCGACGCGCATAAAATTGTATTTATTGACGGCATATTTGTAAAAGAATTATCCGTCATCAAAACAGATGATGATGCGATAACCATAAAATCTTTTGCCGAAGAAGCCATAAGATCAGAAAACAAAATTACATCTCAATATCTTGGCAAAGCCCTGGCAGCTGATATCAATGGATTTACAGCATTGAATGCTGCATTTGCCGCAGATGGCGTTTTTATTCATATTCCCAAAGGTATCAAACCAGCATATCCTGTACATCTTGTCTTTATTTCTGGAAATGCAGGCGAAAAATACATGACCCATATCCGCAATCTTGTGATAGTGGAAGAGGGTGCAAGCCTGTATCTTATAGAATCATGGACCAGCTCAGGAAAAAATGAATACCTGAATAATGTTGTGAGTGAAATTTTTGTAAACGAAAAAGCTTCCTTCAATCATTTCCGTTTTCAGAATGAAGATATGGAAGCGGCCCGCCAGGTAAATTTCACGCAGGTAGTTCAGCAAAAAAACAGCCTGGTAAATAATTTTACAGTGACTACAGGAGGCAAACTGGTAAGAAACGATCTGCAGTACCGTCTTGACAATGAACATTGTGAATCGCATATGTTTGGTCTTTATATCGGGGCATCCGATCAGCATATAGACAATCATACCCTTGTAGACCATGCCAGCCCCAATTGTTTCAGCAATGAGTTTTATAAGGGCATAATGGGAGGTCATGCAGCAGCTGTGTTCAATGGGAAAGTTATTGTGCGCAAGGATGCACAGAAAACAAATGCCTATCAATCGAATAAAAATGTTTTGCTATCAGATGATGCAAAGATCAATACCAAACCCCAGCTTGAAATTTTTGCCAATGATGTAAAATGTTCCCATGGGGCTACTACAGGCCAGCTTGATGAAGAGGCATTGTTTTATTTACGATCAAGAGGTATTGGTGCGGCAGAAGCAAAGGTGATTCTTACTACTGCATTTGCAACGGATGTACTGGAAAATATCAAATCGGAAACAATTAAGGAATTCGCAAGGCAACTTGTTGAGGATAAACTCGCTTCGCTGGAAACGATCAGCAATAAATGATCCATCTGAATGTCAGATAATATAAATACATCAATTGAGCCCTTCGCCAAAAAAGACGGAGGCCTTGTTGCACTTGATGTACATGCCATACGGAAGGATTTCCCTATTCTTCAAACCAAAGTTTACGGCAAGCCCCTGGTGTATTTCGATAATGCCGCTACCTCTCAAAAACCAAAAGCCGTCATAGACAGGATTGTTCATTATTACGAAAATGAAAATGCCAATATTCACAGGGGGATATATCATCTGAGTGAAATGGCCTCCGAAGCCTATGAAGGCGCACGGAATATTGTGCAGAAAAATATAAATGCAGCAAGCAGAGGCGAAATTATTTTTGTAAGAGGCGCAACAGAAGGCATCAATCTTGTTGCTTCTTCCTGGGGCCGGGCACATCTTCATCCCGGTGATGAGGTACTCATAAGCGGTATGGAACATCATGCCAATATCATTCCCTGGCAAATAATCTGTGAAGAAAAAGGAGCTGTTCTAAAAGTTATCCCTGTAACAGCAGATGGGGAGCTGGACCTCGAAGCATTTCAGAAATTAATTACAGAAAAAACAAAATTCGTTTCGGTTGTATATGTTTCCAACAGCATCGGCACCATTAATTCTGTTAAATCCATCATAGAAAAAGCGCATGCCTTTCGTATTCCCGTACTGGTAGACGGTTGCCAGGCAGCACCGCATATAGCTATTGACGTTCAGGAACTTGATTGCGATTTCCTTGTATTCTCAGGACATAAAATTTTCGCACCCACAGGCATTGGAGTCCTTTATGGCAAAGAAAAATATCTTGAAGCCATGCCGCCCTACCAGACCGGTGGAGACATGATCCAGGCTGTGTCATTTGTGAAAACAACTTTTAAAGAAATCCCATACAAATTTGAAGCCGGCACGCCTGATATTTCCGGTGCCATTGGCCTGGGCACTGCCATGGAATATATTTCGGGAATTGGCAGAACAATGATTCACGATTACGAACAAAAATTACTATCCTATGCCACCGAAAAGATCAGACAGATTGAAGGATTGAAAATAATAGGCACTGCCAGAGAAAAAATACCTGTGATCTCTTTTACGGTGGCCGGAGCACATCCATTGGACATTGGTACCCTGCTTGATTTTGAAGGCATAGCCATACGTACCGGCAATCATTGTACACAGCCATTATTGGCAGGTTTTGGTGTTTCTGCTACCTGCAGGGCCTCGCTTGCATTTTATAATACCATCGAGGAAATTGATTTTTTTGCAGAAAGCTTAGATAAAGTGATAAAGAAGATAAGAAGTTGACAAACGAAAAATCCATACAGGAAATTCAGGAAGAAATTGTTGAAGAATTCGACATGGTGGGAGAATGGCCGGAAAAGTATGAATACCTGATGAATATTGGCAAACATCTGAAGCCATTGCCGGAAACATTTTATACGGAGGAAAATAAAGTAAAAGGCTGTCAGAGCAATGTATGGATGGTTACCCGATTTGAAGGCGGAAAAATAATTTTCGAGGGAGACAGTGATGCCTTGATTGTGAAAGGTCTTGTAGCACTGCTGCTCAGGGTATTCAGCAATCACAGCCCTGAAGAAATACTTGAAGCAAAAATGGATTTTCTGGAACGAATCGGATTGCAGGCGCATTTATCTCCTACGCGCAATAACGGGCTACTGGCAATGATCAAACAGATAAAATTTTATGCTTTGGCATACAAGGCAAAAATGACTGCATAAATGGAAGAAATGAAGAAGGCAGAACCTGATACAGGTTCAGATCAGAATCCCACTGATCATGTAAATAAAGTTGAGAATTCCGTGAATCTGAGGGACCAGATTATTGATGCCATCAAAACAGTATACGACCCTGAAATTCCGGTTAATATCTATGAACTTGGCCTTATCTATGAAGTGAATATTGGTGAGAATAACGATACTGATGTTGTTATGACGCTTACTTCACCGGGATGCCCTGCTGCAGGCATGCTTCCGGGAGATGTAGAAGAAAAGGTAAGATCCGTTTCAGGAGTTGGCAATGTAACTGTAGAAGTAACTTTCGATCCGCCATGGGACCAGAGCATGATGACAGATGAAGCCAAACTCGAACTGGGGTTTATGTGAAAAACAGGAGCCAGGCCCGCCCCCGCCTCCCGAAATATTCGGAATTCGGACAGGCGACCCGAATCGGCACGTTCGGGCGGGAATCAGGAGTTAGGAGTCAGGAATCATGTTGAAATGGGAATGAATTCACTGGTGAAAATTGATGATTACTCAGAATTAATAACTGATCATTTCTTAGCCAAAGCCCTTACAGAATCTCCTTTGGCTTTTTCCCCAATCATATCGTAAGTTATGGCAAGGTTGCTGATCACGGCATTATCGTTCGGATACAGAACCATTATTTTTTTGAAAATTATTATCGCGTCCTGGTATTTCCCGGTTAACCCATAGCAGTTGGCCAGTTCCAGCATCACCTGCTCATTTTCCGGTTTTATGGCCATTGCCTTTTTAAAATACCCTATTGCTGATTTATAATCCTTTTTATTAACGAATTCATTTCCCGTGTTAAACTGATTAGCATATTCTATATCCTTAGGACTTGCTTTATTATTGCCAACGGCAATGGTTTTTACTACCGTTACCTGTTGGGGTACCTGTTGGTTTTGCGGGTTATTCACTGCAGCCTCCTCCCCGGGAAATACATGCACATCAAGACCTGAAAATTTCTTCAGATCAGCGGCATGTTTTCTGGAATCAGGATATTGCGGATTCACTTCCATCGCTTTGTTATAATAATAGGAGGCCAGCTTGAGTCTGCCTGTATTCTGATAAAGGACCCCCAGATTGTTATAGCTGGTTACAAGTGCAGGTGCGGTTTCTATTGCTTTTTTAAAGTATCGTTCAGCGGAGTCATTATTGGGATATACTCCCTGGTATGCGTATCCGATTTCACAATAAGCTTCCCCGAAATTGGTATCTATCTGGTAGGCCTTACGCAATTCCGTAACACCTCTTACAAAATATGATTTCTTTATAGCAGTATCTTTTTCAATGGCTGCCAGGTCTATAAGTGCCGTACCCAGATGACGATGCACCTGGGCACTGTTTTGTGCATGGTTGACATCACTGCCAAAAAGAGTGATATTGTCTTTCCATGCCGGATTTCTTGCTATTGTAACAATGCTGAAAAAAACAGAAGCAGCCAATACAACAAGAACAGCCGTTAAATTCTTACGAGTCCAGTCTACAAGCTTCATTTTTGAATCTTTTTTCTGGTCAGCAATAAGCGAAAGGGCATATACTGCAATAATAGAATAACCCAGGCAGGAGGCATATAGAAATCGTTCTGCAAAGATCCCACCCCTCAGGTAAACAAAACCCATAGAAGGGGCTATCGTGATAAAAAACACTGACAGGCCCAGGCTCCAAACTGTCCTTTGCAATAGTCCCCTGAAGGCATAAAATGCCAGCGCCAACAAAGATATTAACCCAAGAAGTGCACCAAAATCTGTCCAGTGAGAGGCCGGAATCTGGTTGTAAGAATAATCATAACTCAGTGGCAGCGGATATATCAGTTTCTGCAGGCATATCCAGAATATATGGAAAGTGGATGGCAGCCTTACCCCATGTTCAGAATAGGGATAATTGATAATATCATTAGGAATGGTACCGCTTGCTTTTCCCAGGAAATATCTTTTTTGCATGAAAAATAACACAGCTACAACTGCATAGGGTATAATCCTTTTGAGAACTTCAACAATTTTTAATCCCGAATAATATAAAAACAATGGGATAAGTGCAAGGCCCACAACAGCCGTTTCTTTGGATAATAGAGCCAGGTAAAAAAACACCAGGCTCCATAGCAGCTGCTTGTAATTTTTTGTTTTTGTATACCTGAAAGCTAATAACAAAGCAATAAAGCTGTTGAGAAAACTCAGGATCTCATCACGGCTTTTAATGTTGGCAACAACCTCTGTATGAATGGGGTGTGCCATAAAAATCAAACAGATCAAAAAAGCAAAACCAGGATGCCTGGATGGAAAAAGCTGCATCAGGAACATGAACAGGATAAATCCGGATAAGCCATATAAGAGCGCATTGTCAAAATGATTTATGGAAGGATTATCGCCGAAAAAAGAATGCTCAATAGCAAATGTAATAAGGGATAGCGGACGGTAATAACCAAGGTTCAGGTTTTCGAAATACCAGAAATCTATTGTCATAAGTTTCGGGATACCTGAAATGCCCTGCATGACAAACTGGTTTTTGGGTATGGCATTGAAATCATCAAGGGCATATCCATTTCTTACCGTATTGAGGTATAAAAGAAAGCCAATGGCTGCAATAACAAAGGCATATATCCGGAACCACTTTGATGCGCCGGATATTGTTGAAGCCTGCGGAATATTTATCGTATTATTTGCCAAAACATATCAATTTTAAATCCAAACCTTCATAAATTAATAAAAGCGATGCAAACTAACGAAATTTTTGGAAGAACCGGAAAATGCTTTTTGCACAACCATAATCTACTGTAATATTAAACATTTATTAAAGATTATCATGGTAAGATTTAAAAACGATCCAACCCGTCTATTGATCAATGTACTGTTCCCCAGTTAAAAAAATATTATCTTTGCTTTTTAAAACCTCAATGTTATGAAAAACAGTTTACGCATTTTATTTGCAATAGTTTTTATTGCTGCTCTGTCGTTCAATACCTCATCTGGCACGGGGAAAGGCTATAATATTCCAGTTCATTCCATCACAATTAAAAAAGTTGATTCTTCACAGACCGTAGCTACAATTCAATTAATCAATTACGACACAGCTGCAGGTTTTCATATCGATACCATAAACTGGGAGTTCATCCATGATGGTTTTGCATTTACAGGTTGGAACTACAATTTCTGCGATTTTGCAAACTGTTATTATTCACCAAATTTACCTAGCGGTAAAGCAGATCTCCTGCCTTCCAGAACCAATGGGATTTTTAAACTTACTGTTGATTCCTTTAATAAACATGCATTTTCTGCTACCATGCTTGTAAAAGTCTGGGATAATAAAGATGCAAAGAACCCTGATACGATAAGCATAACCATTGATGCTACAAGACTCGGCATAGAAAATGACATTATGGCCCCCAATTCTTTAAAATTATTCCCGAATCCTGCAACAGATTATATCAATATTGAATCAAATGAAACCGGATTTGTACCTGAGAGAGCCATTGTTTATGACGCTTTAGGTGAAATAATATCAGAACAGAATATTTCAGGTGAAACATCGCGTTTACCGGTTTTTGATCTGCCAAAAGGTGTTTATTTCATCAAACTGAATGATAGCAATAACCGTCAGGCTATTAAGCAATTTATTAAAGACTAGCAGGTATCACCCAAATTTTCAAGGTTTTTTTTCAGGCTCTCCGGTATTTTACGGGAAGTTAAGAAATGCAATTAATTCACAATTGAATTTCCAAGCATCAACAATGATGTAATTATATTTCACCTGCATTTTATAGATGGAATGATATTTATTTTATATACAATTTATTCAGTGTCAAGTATGAATCTGAAACTTATACATAAAAGTTAAAATTATGCAAATTATCAGTTAAAATATTGCAGATTACACGGAATACATTAAATTGCACCCCACTATCTAAAGAATTTAACAAAAAATGAAACGAAGTTTACTTATCCTGGGTCTGTTCCTGACATGTTTTGGACAGGCTTTTAGTCAGAATTACTTTATTCTCAATAAAGTAGGTACAAGTTCAGACTATGTAATGACAAATTCAAGTGCCCCGGTTTTACTTACAAGCGCTTCCGGAACCCTTAATGATGTTTTAACCACATCACAAACCCTTCCATTTAATTTTAATTTTTATGGAAAAGCTGTCACTTCCTTCAAAGCAAGTGATAACGGATATATTACATTTAACAGTTCTACAGAAACTGTAAGCCGCCCCACCCAAACCAAATTACCAGACACTGCTTCTGCAACACCTAAAAATGCCATTTTCGCGCTTTGGCAAGATCTTCAAATGCAGACGGACGGAAGTTTTCCTGCACAGATCGCAACCTGGACTTATGGTTCTGCACCCAACAGGGTTTTTGTTATCCAATGGCGTGTAATGTCGCCAAAAGGATCATCAGGCCAGTTCGTATATTTTGCCATTCGTCTTTATGAGGCTGGTTATTTTGATGTTGTACATAATTATGGTTATGGTACTTATGCAGCAACCGTTGGCTGTCAGAACAGTGATGGATCAGTTGGTTTAGCTGCTTCAGGCAGTCCGAATATTGGTCTGGGTTGGAGCAACGGAAATTATACTCCCGGTTCAAGTGTCATTTTTGAATTCCATTATGCAACCATGAAAAATGACATTGCATTATTAAATCCAAGTCTGGTTCCTACAAATAATCCAATATTAAGAAGAACAGTTCCTACCCTTATCAATGGAGACGTTGTAAACTTTGCAGGCAGCATCTATAATTTTGGTACTAACAAAATCAAAACATATACTATTAATTATAGTATTGATGGAGGCACCCCGGTAAGCAAAGTACAGAATACAACATTAGATTCACTGGGTGGCTATGAAAGCGTACCACTTCCAGCCTGGAATGTTGCCAATCCCGGCAAGTTCCACACTATTAAAACATGGATAAGCTCTGTAAATGGTGGTGCATTGGTTGATACTACAAGTTATGCAGCATCATATTCTGTTTTTGTCATCAATGGAACGAATGTTACTTCACCTAAAAAAGTACTTATTGAAGAGGGCTCTGGTGCCTGGTGTGGTTATTGCCCTGATGGCCATCATACCCTGACAGAAATTATGGCGAATGACCCTAATGTAATAGGTGTAGTAAATCACAATTCAGACGGCATGTCACTTTCTTCAACCGGTGAAGTTCTCAATGCTACCTATCAGGTGGGATTCCCATACGGAACCGTTGACAGACATTTGTTTAATGATGCAAATATTGGATCAGCCACAGTGGGTATGCCCAGAAATTATTGGACCCAGGCAGTTACAGAAATTGAAAACACGCCTTCTATCCCTGTAAAACTTGATATCCTTACAAAATCATGGGATGCCAGTACAGGAACAATTAGCTTTACCGTAACAGGCAGTTTTGCTGACTATGCCGGTGGTGATATCCGTATCAACGCATATGTATTGGAAGACAGTGTTCGTGGTCCTGATAAAGATCCTGACAGCTATCCAGGTGCCGGATGGGATCAGCATAATTATTACAGCAAAAACTGGCCAAGTGGTGTAAACGATCCATCTAACGTTCTTTACAATGAGCCTCCAAGAATCGTTGGATATTTCCATAACCACGTATTGCGTGCCATGCTTACTCCTGGTAATAATTCAGGAACCGGTACAGGTACCTGGGGAGCGCCTTTATTGTCTGGTACTGCAAGAGATATAGCAGCACCACAATCAACGTTTTCAAAAACGTATACCATTAAATTGCCAACCTATGCTGGCAACCCAACTCCTACAGTTAGTTATACAGGCAAACCAAATAGTGGCTATGCTGCATCTGACGCCTTCTTTTCTACGGTAAAAGGAACGGCTTATAATAATCCTCAAAATATCAAACTGGTTGCATTTGTATCTATGTACAATGCAAGCGACCCGACATATAACGAGGTATTAAATGCAACTGAAGTTCCGCTTTTGGGCTGGAGCGCCGGTATTGCAAAATACAACCAGAATGTAGACAAGATCAGTTTGTATCCAAACCCTGCGCAAAACAGCACCAATGTTGAGTACACATTGCTGAACAATACAGACCTCACCATTGATGTATATAATGTAATGGGACAAAAAGTACAGAGCGTAGCTACCGGCAACCAGGTTGCAGGTTTGCATATAATGAACATAGATGCAAGTCATCTTACCAACGGATTGTATTTTGTGACCTTTACCAGCAATGGTGAAAAAACCACAAAACAACTGATGATTCAGAAATAAGAACGTTTTAGATTGTTATAAAAAAAGCCTCCTGGTTTCAGGGGGCTTTTTTTATGGGCTTCTATAATTCCCCCCTTCTGTCATTTCGACGATAGGAGAAATCTGAAATGCCTAGATTTTTCACATTAAAAATTATTATAATTGTTATTCTATTTATATGATTCATGATAGGTCATAATTATTGGACATATATCACTACAAATCCCAAAAGGACAACATTATATGTTGGTATGACTAATGATTTGTTCAGAAGGCTTGATGAACATTTTCAGAATAGCGGAATCCCGGAAACCTTTGCAGGAAGATACTATTGTTATAATCTGATCTACTTCGAATTGCATAGTGATGTAAATGTTGCAATTGCGAGGGAAAAAGAAATAAAAAAATGGAATAGTATAAATAAGGAAAAATTGATAAGCGAATTCAACCCGAAATGGAAGTTTTTGAATGATGAGGTCTAAGACTATTGGAATGAAAAAAGAAAACCAGATTTCTCCTATCGTCGAAATGACAGGGGAGGATCGAATTGACAAGAGGGAGTGGTGGTGAAATGACTGTAGAGGTCGTGGGATAGGGTGGGCAATTTATACATGAATTGATTCTATCATTTTTTTTATCCTTCCTAAAATAATTGCATTACCCATGCGTTATGAATACAACAAAAAATAAATATTCTGCCTATGCATGATAGTTACACTCAAAACGATCTCCTGTTATATATTTACAACGAAACGCCTGAAAAAGAAAAATTTAATATCCGAAAAGCACTGGAAACAGATCCTGATCTGTATTTCATATACCACCAGTTGCTTCAGGTTATCGGGAGTCTCGATTCGTTAAATTATGAGCCGGACCCTTCCAGTGTAGAACTTGTACTGGAACATTCGCACCACGAAGCACATTTTCATTGAAATTGGCACTCAACCGAAATGACCGCCTGTTGCAGACAGGGGATTTAGAGGCTAATCGAAGTAATTGCCCTTACTCTTCCGCCTGCCGCTGTAGTTTTAGCGGAGGAGTAAAGGAAAATAACTGATTTGCTGCTGATTAAATGTTAGATTGTTGAAAATAGCACAGCTCGTAAGTCTCCTTTAGGAGATTTAGAGGCTACTCGATCTGGAAATTTCTAAGCCTTATCCTGGCAGAGTTCTGTTAGGACTCTATTGGTAGAACGGGGGTGTACGAAACAAATATATTTGTTATCGGCGCCCTCTTTTTTTTGGGAATTGATCATCTCAAAACCTGTTTCTTTAAGCCTTTCCATTTCCGATTCTATATCATCCACTTCAAAAGCGATATGATGAAGCCCTTCGCCATTCTTTTCAATAAATTTGGAAATAGCGCTATCGGGATCAAGTGATTGTAAAAACTCGATTTTGGTCTCTCCTACTTTAAAAAAAGAAGTCATAACCCCTTCAGATTCTACTTTTTCGATTTTGAGAAGTCCGATTTCGGATAAGGCGCCAAACATTCTATTAGCCGATTCCAGGTCTTTGACCGCGATACCGATATGTTCGATTTTTTGAAACACTCTAACTATTAAAAAATTAAAAAGTTGAAAGATTAAAAGATTGGCGCTCGCAAGCATCAATCAGTTAGATTCTTTGTACTGCAATATTACATTCTTTTGTCAAATTGAAGTGTTCTATCCATTAAAATCAAGTGGCTCAAAGTGCAGCAGACGTGATCCGGAACCTTTTAATTTTTTAATTTTTTAATTTCAAATTAATCTTTCGCGAACGGATTGTACATTTGCGTTGTTTTGAATGAATCTAAATAAGGATATAAGTTGCCACAAAAACGCAAAGACACGAAGAATTAATGCAAAAACTTAGTGCCTTAGTGCCTTTGTGGCGAATAAAAGATAAATAAGGATATAAGTTGCCACTAAGACGCAAAGACACGAAGAATTAATGCAAAACTTAGCGCCTTTGTGCCTTTGTGGCGAATAAAAGAAGAATATAACTTGCTACAAAAACGCAAAGACACGAAGAATTAATGCAAAACTTAGCACCTTTGTGCCTTTGTGGCGAATAAAAAAGGATATAGGTTGCCACTAAGACACAAAGACACGAAGAATTAATGCAAAACTTAGCGTCTTAGTGCCTTTGTGGCGGATAAAAGAAGAATATAACTTGCTACAAAGACGCAAAGTCACGATGAATTAATACCAAAACTTAGCGTCTTAGTGCCTTTGTGGCGGATAAAAGATAAATAAGGATATGGCTGAAGAAAACAAACTGCTGGAAGAATTAACCCAAAGCGACTACAAGTATGGCTTTGTAACTGATATTGAGCAGGATACCCTGGCACCTGGTCTTACCGAAGCAACGGTCAGATATATTTCTGAAAAGAAAAATGAACCGGATTGGATGCTGGAATGGCGTTTGAAAGCTTATAAACATTGGCTTACATTAACCACACCCACCTGGCAAAATGTACATTTCCCGAAGATCAACTACCAGGATATTATCTTTTATTCAGCCCCAAAACAAAAAGTAACGCTAAACAGCCTGGATGAAGTGGATCCTGAGTTATTGAAGACTTTTGAAAAACTGGGTATTTCCCTTGATGAGCAAAAAATGCTCTCAGGCGTAGCGGTTGATGCCGTTTTCGATAGTGTTTCGATTGCAACGACCTTTAAAACCAAATTACACGAAGCCGGGGTCATCTTCTGCTCGATGAGCGAGGCCATCCAAAACCATCCTGACCTGGTAAAAAAATACATAGGTTCTGTGGTTCCTTTTACAGATAATTATTTTGCAGCATTAAATTCAGCTGTATTTAGCGATGGTTCTTTCTGCTTTATTCCAAAAGGCGTTCGCTGCCCCATGGAATTGTCAACTTATTTCAGGATAAACGCATCTAATACAGGTCAGTTTGAACGAACTTTGATCGTTGCTGAAGACAACAGCTATGTAAGTTACCTGGAAGGCTGTACTGCCCCGATGCGGGATGAAAACCAATTGCACGCGGCAGTGGTAGAACTGGTAGCCCTTGAAAATGCTGAAATAAAATACTCTACCGTACAAAACTGGTATCCGGGCGATAAAGATGGCAAAGGGGGCGTTTATAATTTTGTAACCAAGCGTGGCAATTGCCTGGGCAATAATTCCAAAATATCATGGACACAGGTGGAAACCGGTTCAGCAATAACCTGGAAATACCCGAGTGTGATATTAAAAGGCGATAACAGTATCGGAGAATTTTATTCCGTGGCTGTTACCAATAACTACCAGCAGGCAGATACAGGTACCAAAATGATCCATGTTGGTAAAAACACAAAAAGCAGGATTGTTTCAAAAGGGATATCTGCAGGATTCAGCCAGAACTCCTATCGCGGACAGGTGAAAGTAAACAAACGTGCTACCAATGCTCGTAATTTCTCCCAATGTGACTCTCTTTTAATGGGTGATACCTGTGGGGCGCATACTTTCCCATACATAGAAGTCGATAATCAAACAGCCCAGGTAGAACATGAGGCTACAACTTCTAAAATCGGGGAAGACCAGTTATTTTATTGCAACCAACGCGGTATTGATACCGAACAGGCCGTTTCTCTTATTGTAAATGGCTATTGTAAGGATGTTTTGAATAAATTACCCATGGAGTTTGCCGTTGAAGCTCAAAAGTTATTAGCTATCAGTTTGGAAGGAAGTGTGGGGTAAAAAACATATATACTAATGTGATGATATGATCATGTGCTCATTGGCTGGTAAATTTCATTTTTAGATCAACGCATTATTGCATTATCCTATCAGCACATTGGCGCCTGCTCCGGCCTTGGCTGTATTGTACATGAATTTCTGCATATCCCATGCTGAAGTAGGACAACGTTCGGCACAAAGGCCACAGTGCAGGCAAACATCTTCATCTTTTACCATTACCCGATGTGTTTGAGGCAGTGGTTCGCTTACCATAATATCCTGACTCAAATTGAGGGCCGGAGCCAAAAGTTTTGTCCTTAATTCTGCTTCATCCCCATTTTCTGTAAAAGTAATGCATGTAGTTGGGCAAATATCCACACAGGCATCACATTCTATGCATTTATCAGCAGTAAATACGGTTTCCACATCACAATTCAGGCAGCGCATGGCCTCTTTGTATCCGGTGAGTCCGTCAAAACCTAATTCGACTTCCAGTTTCCTGTCCTTTAGTGTTTTTGATTTCTCAGCCTGTGGTACAATATATCTGGGATCGGTAACTACAGAGCTGTCATAGCTCCACTCGTGTATGCCCATTTTCTGGCTTACAAGATTTGTCATCGGGTGCGGACGGTTTTTCAGATCTTCTCCATTGCAGAACAAGTCTATTGATATGGCGGCCTGGTGTCCCTGCGCCACAGATGTAATGACATTTTTAGGCCCGAAAGATGAATCTCCACCAAAAAACACTTTTTCATGGCTTGATTTATAAGTGTCCGGATCAATGACCGGCATATCCCATTTGTTAAATTCAATACCAAGGTCACGCTCAATCCAGGGGAAACTGTTTTCCTGGCCTATGGCAATCAATACATCGTCTGCTTCAATAAATACATCCTGTTCGCCTGTTGGCACAAGACTTCTTTTTCCATTTTCATCATATACGGCATGTACTTTTTCAAAGGTCATGCCTACAAGCCTGCCATCTTTTATTTCATATGTTTTAGGCACATGGTTGTCAAGAATGGGAATATCTTCATGCTGTGCATCTTCTTTTTCCCATGGGGAAGCTTTCATCTCAGCATAAGGGCTTCTTACAAGTACTTTTACGTCCTCGCCACCAAGTCTTCTGGAAGTGCGGCAACAATCCATCGCAGTATTTCCACCCCCTAAAACAATGACCCTTTTGCCAATAGAAGTTATGTGGTCAAAAGCCACCCCCGCCAGCCATTCTATACCGATGTGGATATTTGCTGCTCCTTCTTTGCGGCCGGGGAGTTCCAGGTTCCGGCCTTTAGGGGCGCCTGTACCTACAAAAACAGCATCGTAATCTTTATCAAGCATCGCTTTCATGCTGGTTACATAGGTATTAAAATGGGTATTAATCCCCAAATCTAATATATACCCTACTTCTTCGTCCAACACAGAATCAGGCAACCTGAATGAAGGTATCTGACTCCGCATCATGCCACCACCTGTACTTTGCTCGCAATATAAATCTATATCATACCCCAGGGGCGCAAGATCTCTTGCAACCGTAAGCGATGCCGGTCCTCCTCCAATGAGGGCGATCCTTTTTCCGTTTTTTATTTCCGGCACTTTTGGCATCATGGCTTTAACATCGCCCTTATTGTCTGCTGCCACTCTTTTTAGCCTGCATATAGCCACTGGCTCCTCCTCTACCCTGCCACGGCGGCAGGCCGGTTCACAAGGGCGGTCGCAGGTGCGACCGAGAATACCCGGAAATACATTGGATTCCCAGTTGACCATATATGCTTCAGAATAGCGCTGCGCCGCAATAAGCCTTATATATTCGGGTACAGGCGTATGGGCAGGGCAGGCAAACTGGCAGTCAACTACTTTATGAAAATATTCGGGGTCTTTGTAATTTGTGGGGGTCATGCGATACGTGTCTTTTCCTTAATACCAATGGAATAGCAAAAATATCATTTTTTTCATGTCCTGGATCATGAAAATTTAAATCTGCTTATATTCTTCTCTAATTAATATGGTGTTCCACCCTCCCTTCCTGCTTTCATGGCGCGCATATACCAGTCAAATTCTTTGATAAACCGTTCTGTGCGCGATGGGGTTGCCGGATCGGTCGGGTTTCCTTCATCATCAAATGAAGTTTTCACTTTGGGTATATGACAGGCAATAGGAATTGCGGGCATGCCAAGTTCGGCGCAAACAAGCCGCAATTGTTCTGCTGATCTGGCACCTCCAAAATAGCCTTCTGAATATGAAACAATGCCGGCAGGTTTGAAAAAATATTCTGATTGAAAATGATCCAGCATGTTTTTCAGGGCCGGCGGAATACCATGATTGTATTCAGCAGTAACAAGAATAAAACCATCTGCGGAAACAAAGATATCATGCAATTCACGGAATACAGGTGCAGGGTTTTTCATTTCTTTGTACATAAAATCAAGCATGGGCAGATTATAGATTTTGCAATCAACAAGTACGGTTTCTATACCTGAATTATCAAGGCATTTCTGAATAAAATATGCTGCTTTATGGCCTTGTCTTTCCGTTCGTACCGATCCTAATATAATTGCTGCTTTCATTGTGGAAAATTACAAAATAAATTCAGAAGAATATTATTAAGGATCTGATACCAGACGGCAATATGATAGTGTGTCAGTTATATCAAATGCATGCGCCTAAAATTTTCAGTATTATATCCTTACTTTTGAGCGATTAAAAAGAACGCGAGAAAGTGCTCTTCAACTCCATCGGGTATTTCATTTTTCTGCCGGTTGTATTTTGTCTTTACTGGTTTGTGTTTTACAAATCATTGAAATGGCAGAATATACTGATTCTTACTGCCAGTTATTTTTTTTATGGATGGTGGAACTGGAAATTTGTTTTTCTATTGGCATCCAGTACCTGCCTTGATTATTTCTATGCATTCGGGGTTGCATCAACCCATCGAAATAAAGCAAAGATATTTCTGTGGCTCAGCATATTTACTAATGTGGGGATACTTGGAATCTTTAAATATTATAACTTTTTTGCCATACAGTTGCAGCATGGCTTTAAAATTATGGGACTGCAAACAGATCCGATATTACTGGACATTGCTTTACCTCTTGGAATATCGTTTTATACCTTTCATGGTATGTCTTATGTAATTGACATCTACAGGCAGATCCGAAAACCGGTACATAATATTGTAGACTATGCTGTTTTTGTTTCGTTTTTTCCGCTGCTGATTGCAGGACCTATTGAGAGGGCCAATCATCTTTTACCACAGGTACAGAAAAAGCGGTTATTCAATTATCAAAAGACCATAGAGGGTTGCAGATTAATACTTTGGGGTATGTTTAAAAAAGTGGTGATTGCTGACAGCATAGCAGCTACCGTTGATACAATCTATAGGAATTACCAGTACGAAAGTGCTTATTTACTAATAATAGCAGCCGTTGGTTTCAGTTTCCAGATTTATGCAGATTTTAGCGGATATTCAGATATCGCAATCGGATCGGCAAAATTACTTGGTTTCGAATTGCTGAGCAATTTCAGGTTCCCGTTTTTCTCTCATAATATTTCAGAGTTCTGGAGGAGATGGCATATATCGCTATCTACATGGTTTCAGGATTATCTGTTTTTGCCTTTGCTTATTTTATTCCGAAAACTCGGTATCTGGAGTATCATATTAGCTGTTTTTATAACCTTTTTTTTCAGTGGCTTGTGGCATGGTGCAGCCTGGAAATTTATCTTTTGGGGTTGTTTAAATGGATTGGCTGTGATTTATGATTTACTTACCCGAAAACTTAAAAAAAAGTGGGTAAAATCAATCCGTCCGGGAATTTATAATTCCATAAGTATTTTGCTCACATTTGCATTCAATGTTATTGCCTGGATTTTTTTCAGGTCATCAGGATTTAATGCTGCAATTGTTTTTTTCAAAAGAATTGCTACAAGTGCCAGAGAAAACCCCGGACAATTTTTGAATATCCCGCATGAAGACAAAATATTTGCTTATATCATTCCTTTTATTATTCTGGATTGGATTTTCAGAAAAGACGAAAGAGCACTATTAGTACCTCATAATAAATACATTAGATATCTGGTTTATTCCATTTTCTTCATTCTTGTTTACTTATTTTTTGCACAAAGCCAGGATAAATTTATTTACTTTCAGTTTTAGAAAGGTGAAAACATTTGTAATAAAAATATCAATTTTTCTGATGGCTCATTTCATTGTTTTTCTATGTATGGAACAATTGATCACTTATCGATTGCAAAATGGTTTCAGAGCAACGATACAAAACGACTGGCATGACTTAAAAAATCATAATTCAGAAATATTATTCATTGGCGGCAGCAGTGCCATGGTGGAAATAAACCCTTTCGACGTTTCTGATAAGTTTGGCGTAAAGGCTGAGATTCTAAGTCAGGATGCACAATCTATAGATCTGTTATGGCAAAAATTTCAACAATATTTAGCAGTAAATTATCCTCCGAAAGAAATATATATTCTATACAATCCAATTACAGCAGGGATCGGAAATAATTTATTATACCTGGATCATTTTAAATCCTATTTCTTCATGGACAGATATAATATCGGGAAATTAAAAAACAAAGACGGCTATCATATCTATTACAAATATTTGCCATTGCTGGCGGTAGGAACACAGAGTTTGCAATTCATATTCAATTTTCCCACCAGAAATACATATGAAAAGACCCGCGGGTATTTACCTCAACATGCAACCTGGCTTGGCAATTGGAAATATCCACCGGATAATATAGATTTTAATCTTAAAGGGTTGGATTATATTGATTCCTTTGTTTCAATTTGCCATAAGAAAAACATTACTTGTTATTTTATTTACCCACCGGTAAGTCCAGCTTCATACCGTCTTCTTTCAAAATATAAACAATTTGAAAACAGACTTTATCTGCTACATGCCAATCAGAGGAATTATAACAGTAACACATTATACAACGATTCTACATTATTTTACAATCATACCCATCTGAATGAAAAAGGCGTTCAGGTATTTATGAAGCAATTGCTGAACGACAGTACGGTTTTTAATACATTCAGACATTGAAGCATCCCTGCAGAATTTCCTTCTAAATGCCGATGAAATAATGGAGTATAATCATTTATTCAAAATGAAATTTATTATAATTCAGAAAGTTAGAAACATATCGTAAGTTTGGACTGCTTTTTAATTTAAAACCAACTGCCAGTGTCAATTCCGAAGATAAATTCTCTTCGGCCTATAAATCACTGAATAAAACGGATCTTTTATGTGTTTTTCACCTGTTGCCAGCTTTTCAGCCAGTGCAGTTTTAGCAACTGCAGGTGTCGTTGCCATCAAAGAATCTAAATTTACGCCAAAGTTCCCATTTGCAATGATTCCGGTTTTTTTTGCCATTCAGCAATTTGCTGAAGGAATGCTCTGGCTGGCACTTCAGAATCCAGAAAACGCAAACTGGCGCAACCCTTCAACTCTTATTTTTCTAATTTTTGCCCAGGTGGTATGGCCATTCTGGGTTCCATTTTCGATAATGCGGATGGAAAAAAAGCAACCCTCAAAAAAAATTCTTCAGATAATCTCATTGCTTGGCTGTATGCTTTCCATCATTTTGTTATATCGGATATTAGTTTCGCCTGTATCTGCATCAATAGATTGCAATCATATATTTTATGACCTTATCGTTCCTCAATCATTTGTTATTCCGGTTGACATCTTTTACCTGCTTTGCGTTTTAGCGCCTCCATTTATCTCCTCTGCAAAAAAAACAAGTCTGCTGGGAGTCATCATGATATTTTCGCTTATCATATCCCAGTTGTTTTATACGAAGGCCCTGATTTCTGTATGGTGCTTTTTTGCAGCCATATTAAGTGTAGTTATCATATATATACTTTACAAAATCCCGAAATCTGACCGAAAGGACTATCAGGATTTTCGTAACTATTGATCGTGGCAGCAGTGTGTTGAAATAATACCCTATGAATTGAAAAAAAGATAATCTGTCAAAAGAAAAGCCCTGTATATATTGAATATATCAGGGCTTTTATCAAAATATTAATATTCAACCTATAATAGCGGCTTTCCGTCATAAGTTATGGATTTCAAATTTGCTTCGGCTGCCTTGATAGCCTTAGCAGGTAATTTTCCATAAAAAAGAGGTTCGTTATTGCTTTGTCCGTCATGAATCATCCACCACATCAGATCCACCATGGCTTTTGCCTGAGCTTTGCTTCTTCCACCGTAATTTTGTTCTTTGTATAGCAACAACCAGGTAAAACTGGTGATCGGATACGCATTTGCAGATGAAGAATTCACAAGATCTACACGGGTATCAGCAGGTATATTGTCTTTTGCTGATGCAGAGGTGCTTTCCAGACTTGCGCTAATGAATTTACCCGAACTGTTTTTTATATTGGCAGCAGTTATGTTATTATTTTTAGCATACACCAATTCTACATAACCTATCGAACCTTCCATGGTTTTTATTTGTCCGGCAACACCTTCATTACCTTTTCCGCCAATACCTACAGGCCAGTTTACCGTTTTACCGGGAGAACCCACTTTTCCTTTAAATTCTGAAGAAACAAGACATAGATAATTTGTAAAAATAAATGTTGTCCCACTCCCGTCAGAACGGTGTGCTACCATAATATCTTTTGCAGGAAGTTTAGCGCCTTTATTAATGGACTGTATTTTTGGATCGTTCCATTTAGTAATACTTCCTGAAAAAATCCCTCCCAATGTAGCCGGATCCAGGTTCAGATTACTTACACCCGGAATGTTATATGCTACACATACTGCGCCAAGACAGGTAGGGATATGAACAACGGCACTCCCGGCTTCGCTCAATTCTTTATCAGAAAGATAGGCATCGCTTGCTCCAAAATCCACTGTTTTTGAAAAAAGCTGTTTGATTCCGCCGCCGGAGCCAATGGATTGATAATTTACTTTTACACCTGTTTTTCCATTGTACTGGCTAAACATTTTAGAATACAATGGATACGGGAATGTAGCTCCTGCCCCAGTAAGTTCTTCTGATCCGGGTGCCTTGTTGAAGGCAGACCCCAAAAAGAAGAGGCTCAGCAAAATTGCCGGGATGATTGTTGATTTCGTTTTCATTTTTTTTAATGCATTTTAGTTTGAGGCAAAATTAACTGCTAATACAGGCTTTCGAATGAACACAATAAACTCATAATATTATATTTACGTGTCCCTAATGTTAACTTGTAAAACTAAAATCCCTGGTACCGGACCAAAATAAAAAAGACCCATCGAAAAGATATCGACGGGTCTTGTAGTCCGTAGGGGAATCGAACCCCTATTACCAGAATGAAAATCTGAGGTCCTAACCGTTAGACGAACGGACCATGTCTGTCTAAATAAGGCGGCAAAATTAGTGATTTTTGTGATATGCTGAGAAATGAATGCTAAAAAAATCCCATAGACAATAAGAAACTGGCTTATATGATTAATAATCAATAGAAAAGGAATTCAAATAAATAAATTCAGATTCAGTTTGGGCCTGAAAATCCTAATTCTATCAGGTTGATTATCGTTAAAAAAGGAAATCACATAATTTTCGCGTCGGAACCTTAACCTGTTAGAAAATTTTATCCGTAGATTTGCACCGCGATTCAGAAATGAATATTTTGTTCCTTTTTTATAAATTAAACAGCTTAAAATAAACAAGTTATGAATTCAATTAAAGTTGCCATCAACGGATTTGGTCGAATAGGTCGCCTTAGTTTCAGGGCCCTGCTTCAATACCCTGAAATCGAAATCGTGGCTATCAATGATATTACCGACAATAAAACCCTGGCCCACCTGCTGAAATACGATTCCGTACAGGGAATGTTCAATGGTACGGTTTCTCATGATGATCAGAACCTTATCGTAAATGGCAAAAAAGTTGCCTCAATAAAAGAAGCAGACCCAACCAAACTGCCATGGGGCGCTATGGGCGTAGATATTGTTATAGAATCTACAGGGCGCTTCACCAAACGCGAAGAGCTCGAAAAACATATACAGGCAGGTGCTAAAAGAGTTATCATCTCTGCTCCGGCCAAAGGAGACGTTCCAACATTTGTAATAGGTGTAAATGATGAGAAACTTACGGCCAGCGATCTGATCATTTCCAATGCATCCTGCACTACAAACTGCCTGGCACCCATGATCAAGGTTCTTGACGACCTTGTGGGCATCGAACAGGGATTTTTATCTACCATACATGCTTATACTTCTGATCAGAGACTTCAGGATTCCCCTCACAGCGACCTACGCAGGGCAAGAGGAGCCGCAGTAAATATCATCCCTACTTCTACCGGCGCTGCCGAAGCAGTAGGTAAGATTTTGCCGCATTTAAATGGCAAACTCACCGGTGGGTCTTTCCGGGTTCCTGTGGCTACAGGTTCTATTACTGATTTTGTTTGCACAGTGAAAGGTGATGTAACCGTTGCCCAGATCAATGAAGCATTCAAAAAAGCATCAGAAGGCCGCATGAAAGGCGTTTTGCAATATACGGATGAACCCCTTGTATCTACCGATATCATTGGCAACAGGCATTCATGCATTCTTGATTCAGATTTGACAATGGTTAACGGCCGCCTTGTAAAGGTTGTAGGCTGGTACGATAACGAATCAGGATACAGCAACAGGCTGGCACAGATCACATCCATGCTGGGGAAACTGATATGATTTGGAGTGAGAACTAATAGGTAAGAAGTGAGAAGCTGGTTCCTTTTGGCTATATCTCAATACTTATTACTGTTTACTATTTACTGTTGACTGTTAAATAATTCTTAGTTTTGGCTTTCAAATTTCTTTGATGATATTGAAAGCAAAATTGGTTATTATCTTTTTATGGCTGTTTTCGGCTGAATGCGCCAATGGGCAGCTGCCCGCTTGTGGTTTGGCTTCGTACTATGGCAAAAGAGCGAACCATCACCGGACGGCAAGTGGTGAAAAATTATCCAACGATAGTTTTACGGCTGCTTTCAGGACATATCCTTTTGGTACTTATCTTAAAGTAACCAATCTTAAAAATAAGCATATTGCTATCGTCAGAATAAATGACCGGGGGCCGCATCGCAGAAAAAGAATTATTGATCTATCGTATGCCGCGGCCCGGAAAATAAGGCTGATGAATTCCGGAATTGCCCAGGTAGAAGTGGATCTGGCTACTGATGCTGAAATAAAAGACAGGAAAATAATAAATACAGACAGCGCCGCAAATGATAGTGCAGTGAAAGGAATAAAGCAGGACAGCCTGAAAGCATTGGTTGATGACGCTAAAATCTATATGATCCAGGCGGGTATCTTCAGTTTAAAAAACAGTGCGTACAACCTTGAAAAATATCTGAACCACAAGAATGTGCCTGGCGTTTCTGTTACCAGGCTCCATTTCAAAGGGAGGGATTGCTATAAAGTCAGTATCGGGCCTTTGAATACCAGTGATAAAGAAACGGCGTTAAAATGGCTGAGAGCAAAGCATATCAAAGGGCTGGTTTCAAAGCTGAAAACACATCATAAAACTAAAAGATGACGAATGCGATTAGAAAGAAAAACCGCAAAGCCCGCCCGGCCTTGCCCCGCCAGAATGATCTTTCGGGCTGGCATTCGGACGGGGCGCCATGGCGTCTCAAAGATCCAAAAATTTTAAACCTGAAAATTTCATCATTAATTTTGCTTTGCGTTCTTTGCGATACCTTTGAATACCCGTCCGAACGGCAAGGCCGGGCGGGCTTTGCGGGATAATTTTTTAATACAATATAGCATGTAAAATCATGACAAAGAGAAGTTTATTTATTGTCCTTATTATTGGTTTTGCATTATTTAGCTGTACGGGTGGTATCCCTGAGCAGCGTGTAAAACAGGAATCGCTAAGATCACTGCAGATAGCATTGGATTATATCAAACAACAAAGGGATCTTCATAAATTTGATCTGAACCGTAAAATAAGGCTGGTTGATGATAAATTAAAACACCTTCAGGGAAAACCATCACCCAATACAGCTACCCAGGATACCATACAGGTCCTTATCAATCAGAAAACAGATTATGAAAACAAACTGAAGATACTGTTGGTAAATACCGAAGCATCTACAAAACGCATCAAAGAAAGATGGGTGCATTATAACCAGAGCGTAGATGCCATGCTGCGGAATATGGACGACTACCTGAAGGGTATCCCTATTGATGTGGACAGCTTACCCCAAAAGGACAGCATAAGAGTAAAGTAGCCATATGGGAATTAGACTGCCTTCCTGTATGGCATTGTGCCAAATTATTTTCGTCTTTTTTAGTTGATTAAGATCATATATTATTCCTTTTCAGGTCTTTATTTTTGCCTGTGTTAAGCTTAGAATTGGCATAGGGGACTTATTGAAAGTATTTTAAGCTGTCAAATATAAAAGCGAATGAAAGTAAAATCAAACTGGATCCGCATTTTTTTCTACGTTGGCTTTATTGCGATTTTAGTTGGCATGTTCGATCCAATGGAAGGATCAGTGATTATTGCAGTTGGCAGCATAATTACAACATTATCAATATTTTTAATGCGTACTCGTCATCGAAAATATTATCTGGTATCTTCGGTTATGATTGTGATTGGTGTGTTTTTCTTGTTTTATTTTTCTTCCCTCGGCGGCTTTGGAGGAAAATCAACACTTTCATGGTGGTGGAGCATCCTTATTCTCCCTTATCCCATAGGATGGCTTACAACAATGATATTATTGTCATATTTTTATACGCAAGACCGTCACCGAAGAATATATTTAGCATCTTTGATTATGGTTGTAATTGGACTCTTTTTCCTGATATTTCTTGCTTCCATCAACGGAATCGTTGGCAAATCAACTTTGTTTCGATGGTGGGATATTCTTATTCTACCTTATCCCATAGGATTGTTGACAATAATTATTTTATTAATTTTCAGGGCATTTGATAAGCGGAAATTAATTGGTGATACTAATTTATAAAATCAATCTGGCATGCGCTTATAATTCAAGTTAATTGTGCCTATACAAACTTTAATTAAACGCACTAAGTATCCGGGAATTCAGATCATTTCTTCTAACTCCTTATCCCTTAAGCCTTACGCCTAAAGCCTATTTTCCCTATCTTTGCACCATGTTTTCAGTTTCTCGACTCTCTATCCAATATTCCGGTAATTATTTATTCAACGACATATCCTTTCTGGTTACCAAAAATGACCATATCGGCCTCGTTGGTAAAAATGGCGCAGGAAAATCAACCCTTCTCAAAATAATGGCCGGCATTGAGCAGCCCGAAAAGGGTGATATTTCCAAACCCAACGACCTCACCATCGGTTATCTGCCCCAGGAAATGGAACACCAGGACGGAAAAACGGTTTTTGAAGAAGCCCTCACTGCTTTTGGTTCATTGCTGGCACTGGATGCAAGGATCCATGAGTTAAGTGACCAGGTTTCGCATTACAAAGGCGATACCCATTCTGATGATTTTATGGAAATGATCACACATCTTCATGAATACCAGGAAAAATTCGGTATGCTGGGTGGATATGATATGGAAAGCGAAACCGAAAAGATCCTGCTTGGACTTGGTTTCAATCGCGTGGATTTTGATAAACAGGCCTCAGTATTCAGTGGCGGCTGGCGTATGCGTATAGAACTGGCTAAGATCCTGCTTCAAAAACCGGGCCTTGTACTGCTGGATGAGCCAACCAACCATCTTGATATTGAATCTATTCAATGGCTTGAAGGTTTCCTGAAAAATTATTCAGGTGCCATAGTACTGGTTTCACACGACAGGGTATTCCTCGATACGATCACCAACCGCACTATAGAAATCAGCCTGGGTAAAATATACGATTACAAGGCCTCATATTCCAAATACCTCGATTTGCGACAGGAACGTGCGGCACAAACCCTGGCCACCTACGAAAATCAACAGAAGCAGATCCAGGAAATGGAGCGCTTTGTAGAACGATTCAAAGCCAAGGCATCCAAAGCAAGCCAGGCACAAAGCCGCGTGAAAGCATTGGAAAGAATGGACCGGGTTGAAATAGAACAGGAAGACACGGCTGCACTGCGATTCAGATTTCCGGAGCCGCCCCGATCTGGCAAAGTTGTGATAGAAGCCAAACATCTTACCAAACACTATGGTGATAAACTGGTATTGAATGATCTCCATTTTGAAATAGAGCGTGGCGACCATGTGGCTTTTGTTGGCAAAAACGGAGAAGGCAAATCCACCCTCTCGCGTATACTGGCAGGCCTGGAACCTTATGAAGGAAAATTCATACTCGGTCACAATACACACATGGGTTTCTATGCGCAGAACCAGGCCGAAGCACTCAACAGCAGTAAAACAGTATTTGAAACCATAGACGACGCGGCCGTTGGTGAAATGCGGACAAAAGTGCGTTCGCTCCTTGGTGGCTTCCTGTTCAGCGGAAGTGCTGTGGATAAAAAAGTAAAAGTACTTTCGGGAGGTGAAAAAGCGAGGCTTGCATTAGCCAAGTTGTTGTTGGAACCCATAAATCTGCTGATCATGGATGAGCCGACAAACCACCTGGACATGCGTTCGAAAGATCTGCTGAAAGAGGCTCTGATCAATTATAAAGGTGCTCTTATTATCGTTTCGCACGACAGGGATTTTCTGCATGGTCTTACTTCAAAGGTTTTTGAATTCAGCAACCAGGGTATTAAACCTTATATAGGAGATGTATATGACTATATTGCTGCAAGAAAACTGGAAAATCTGGATGACCTGAATATAAAAAAACAGGAAATTGTAGCTGCTGCCAAACCCATAGAAGTAATAAAAGTTGTGGAAGCCCCGGCAATGAGCCGTGAAGCCAAAAAACAATACGACAACAAAAAAAACAAGATCGAAAAAAACATTCAGGCTCAGGAAGATAAAATAGCTGCACTCGAAAAACAGATTGCCGCACTCGAAAAAGAACTCAGCAACCCTGGCGATTTCAGCAGGCAGGCGGAGATCCTGAATGATTATCAAAAACTTGAAGCGACACTTAAAAAGGAAATGGCCGCCTGGGAATTGCTCCAGACCGAACTGGAAACAATAGGTTGAGTTGGATACGGTACTTTAGTAGCCAAATACTCAGTTCTTTTAACTATTTTTGCCCCTTTTTGAAGCTTATGTGGTCTAAGATTTCCGCCTTTATTATCCGCCATCGTATTGTATCATCTGTGATAATCATAATGATCACAGCCTTTATGGGCTTTAAGGCAAAGGACGTACAGCTTTCATACGATTTCCCGCAGGTAATACCGAATTCAGACCCTGATTTTGTAAACTATACCGAATTCAAAAAGGTATTTGGTGAAGACGGTGATCTGTTTATCATTGGTTTTCAGAGCAAAGAAGTTTTCAAACTGGATGTATTTAATAACTGGAGGAATTTGTCCCTGAGACTAAAGCAGCTGCAGGGTGTAAAAACCGTAGCCACGGTTTCTAACCTGCTGGCATTGGGCAAGGATACAGCTACCCATAAATTCTTTATAAAGCCTCTTGTAACAGAACCGCTACAGACACAGGAACAGGCCGATAGCATCAGGGATCTTATCCTTTCATTGCCATTTTACAAAAACCTGTTTTATAACGATAGTACCCATGCCACCTTAATGGCCATAAAACTGGACCGCAGGGGATTTTTAACCAAAGACCGTGAAACACTTATTGACAGCGTACAAATGTTTGCCCAGAAATTTGCTGATCATAATAAAATAAAGCTTTACTATACCGGTCTGCCTTATATCCGCACCTTATACGGGTACAAGGTTCAGCACGAACTTTTCCTTTTTCTGCTGTTATCTATTGTAGTAACTTCAGCCATTCTATTCCTGTTTTTCAGGTCATTTACCAGTGTTATTTTCCCAATGATTGTTATTGGGATTATCATTACCCTCACCATGGGATATATCGTTTTACTGGGGTATCGCCTTACACTGCTCACTGCGCTCATCCCGCCTTTGATCGTCATTATTGCCGTCCCGAATTTTATTTATTTCCTGAACCGGTACCATACAGAATATAAGAAATACGGCGACAAGATGAAAGGCATCAATATGATGGTGCACAATATTGCTAAAATTGTATTTCTTAACAATACTACGACAGCTATCGGGTTTGGTGTGTTGTATTTTGTTGATAGTCCAGTATTGAAAGAATTCGGATTGGTGGCGTTTCTAATGATTACCACTACCTATTTCGCGACACTACTCATCATGCCGCTGGTATTCAGTTTTCTGCCGGCACCTACAGAAAGGCAGACAGGATATCTTGACAATATATACATGAAACGTTTTATTGGATGGGTGATCAACATGGTACATAACAAACGGCGTGTCATATATATTCTTGCCACGGGTATCGGTATCATTTCACTGGTAGGTGTAACCCGCCTTCATGCATTGGGATATATTATGGATGATATCCCTCATAAAGACAAATTGTACACCGACCTGATGTTTTTTGAGGATAATTTCAGGGGTGTAATGCCATTTGAGATTGTTTTAAATACGGGCAGGCCCGACGGAGCTCTTGATCCCAACGAACTGGAAAAAATTCAACAGCTCCAGGATACCCTCGCATCTATGCCTGAATTTTCAACATCCATATCCATTGCAGATGTGGCCAAATATGCCAACCAGGCATTTTATAATGGCCGGCCCAGCCGCTATATGCTGCCAAGCCGACGCGACCTTATGTTCCTGCTCCGTTATATGCCCAGTATGAACCTGAGCAAGGTAAGCGATGTTGGCTTTTCGGTAATGGATAGCAATAAACAAACGGTACGAATCACTTCAAAAATGGCGGATGTAGGATCTGTTAGGCTTGACCAGATCGTAAACAAGCTGGATAAAGATATTCCGAAAATATGGGGAGATGAAAAAATGAAACCGGAGTTTACCGGCTTCAGCCTCATATTCCTGAAAGGGAACAAATATCTCATTCAAAACCTGATCTTCAGCCTTACGATGGCAATAATCCTGATCATTGTGGTTATTGTTATTTTATTTCCATCGGCCAGGCTTGTCTTGATTACACTGATCCCTAATTGTCTGGCATTGTTAATTACGGCCGGCCTGATGGGATTTCTCCAAATCCCTCTTAAGCCTTCAAGCGTGCTGGTATTCAGCATTGCCTTCGGGATTGCAATTGACATGTCGTTCCATTTTCTGGTGAACTACCGGCAGGACTTAAAAATGCATGATTGGGATGTGACCAAAACGGTAGAAACCACGATGGGAGTTACAGGATTCAGTATGGTCTACACTTCACTGGTGCTATTGTTTGGTTTTGGCATATTCTGCTTTTCAAGCTTTGGCAGTACCATTGCCCTTGGAGCCTTAACCTCGCTCACCATTTTCTGCGCCATGTTCAGCAATATCATTGTTATTCCTGCCCTGCTTGTCTCATTTGACAAGAAGAAGCTGAAGCAATAAATCTTCAAGGACAACAACTTCTATCTAAATAGCTTTATGCCCGGGTTTATAAAGGGTAAATTCCCTTGAAATATTAAATCCAAGGTGGATGCCACCTTTCAGCCAGTTTTCTGTCCGGTCTGTTATCACATCATTTTCATTCATGGCCAGGCTGTTGGTAAGATGTACCTGGAACACATGGCCACCGGTTTCAATATCTATTCCCATCGATAAGGAATTTGTAAAAATATCAGTAACCGACATCGTTGGATACAGATAAAAATATTCAAAAGTGAATGCAATTCTTTTGCTCAGTTTCTGGCGAAATGCAAGCCCCATGGCATATTGATTATTTTTCTCTGTATTTAAGGCTACGAGATTGGTATGTATCATGGTAGGAATAAGCTCCAGCGAAAATGCATCACTGAATTTTCTTCCCAATACAAGCTGGTGCACATATGCAAGTCTGTATTCAAAATCATTATTGCGTGGCCCGGTGTATGTTAATGCATCGATATTGGTATAAAAATTATATACAGCCGTTACCGGCATATTTACTTTACCACTGCTTTGCCTCAGCAGTTTTAATTTGATATTGCCACCATACGATTTGGGCTGGGCACTGCGCCCTATCCCAACCTGGAGCCAGTCTTTGATGCCATAATCGAACTGAAACCTGGTATTGGCTTCATCAAGACCAAAAAAGTTATAAAACCCCTGGTTTACAGGGCCAAACCTGTGATCAATGGAGAAATCAAGCACACCTTCCGACAGGTTTTCTACTGATTGCGCATTTATAACCCTGGTGGCTTTAAAGGCTGCGGTAGTATAATTGGTTTTTGGCATCAAACCTGAATCCAACTGCGCCAGCATACTGTCAGTTTGGGCTGTAGCAAATAAAGGAAAGAGGCTGAGGAATGGTAATAAAAGTTTCTTCAATGCTGATTATTTATTTTTTGTAGGCAACATCTACACGTATCTGAACAACTTCCTTGATCTTGTTTTTTACAACCGAAGGAATTTCAATTTTATAGTCTTTTAATGTGATATCAAAATCAGATTTCTCCCGAACAGAATCTGCTGTTACGATAATTGTTCCGGGTTCTGTTACATTTTTACTGACGCCATGAATATCAAGAACACCGCTCACTGTTACTTTATAAGTTCCGTTCTTATCAAAATTTACTGCGCCTATATTACTGATTTTTCCCCTGAAAGTGGATTTAGGATATTTATCAGATTCCATGTAATTTTCATTAAAATGCTCCTGCATAAGGGCTCTTTTGAATTCAAAACCTTTGATCAGCATTGAGAAAGCCATATCACCAGTTGCAGGATTAAGATTGGCGGCAACCTGATAATTATCTGCCTGGATATCTTCTAATGAAGTACCCGCATAAAAACTAATATGACCTGTGTGTGTGAGATAAACTTTACCGGCAGGCGTAAAAGCAAATAAAACCAAAGCGATAATCGTAGTGAAAGCAACCGGCAAAAATTTCATTTTCATTTTCATTTATTTAATATTTATTTTTAATAACCAATTATTAATTAACAACTTATCTAATTATTTTTATACCCCTGATCAATCCAGGCTTTTATTTTTAAAATCTCACAGGCAGAAATACTGGGTAGCCCTTTTGGCATATGATAAAAATCTGAAACATTGGGATCTGAGACATTCCCATACATACTCGGTCCGTTTATACCATTTCTTACATATAGCGTATCAAGTGCATAACTATCCAGGATATATCCAAGACCAAGCGCAGCATTTTTTGTAGAATGACATGAATAACAATTTGCAATGAGGATGGGTTGTATGTCTCTTGCAAAACTCATGTTGGCAGTAACACAGCCACTGGTATCAACCGGATAAACATCCTGTGCATTTTTATAGGTACAGTTGCTTGTTGTGAAGACAAGACCCAGCATCAACGGGATTGAAATAACTTTTATGATTTTATCAATTTTCATATATGCCGCAGAGATGATTTTTTATTCAAATTAATTTTAGATAATATCAATTGTTTTTTGCTCCCTGTTTTATCCACGCATATACTTTAGAAATTTCGCAGGCACTCAGGTGCGGATAAGGCCCCTGAGGCATATGATTGAAATCTGTAGTACTAGGGTCTGCAATCATACCATACAGGATGTCCCCGCTCGAATCGTTTACAAAACGTTCTACCTGCCAGTAATATATCATCACATTCTGCAGCCCACCGCCGGCAGAAGCCGTGGCATTTGAATGGCAATCATAACAATGGTTATTTGCAAATATGGGCACCATATCATTCTTATAACTCATGGAAGATGTATTGCAGGCCGGGTACACATCCTCACTGTTATTATACGTACAGTTATTAATTAGACCCAGCATAGCAATAGTAAAAAGTCCGATGGTAATTTTATTATAAATTTTCATACCCATATACGGCTATTTTCAACTTATGGTTGGCATTTTAAAATAAATAAATCAAGCATTGCATGGCCCGGGTCAAATTTACAAGCTTATTTGATCTCAGGCGATATTTTGGGCGTATTCAAATTCCAAAATGACTTTACTGTATCCGATATCGAAAATATTGTATGCGAAAAAACAATAAATTTGCGTTGAAATACCAAACCGTAAAAACTTAAGAATAATGAAAAGGTTTTATGTCATACTGATCGTGCTCATTATCGCAATTCTTGTTGGGGTCTCCATCGGGTTTTACCTGTATAATAAAAAGCCTGTTGGCACTGAAGATCTGAAAGCCAATGCCAAAATAAGTATTGATAAAATAACATCTGATTTCAAGGCTGACTCTGCAAAAGCCAGAAAAAGATATAACAATGATGTCATACAGATGACAGGTGTGATTGATAAAACAGAAAAAGATCAATCGGGCCATATATATATTGATTTTGTTTCGAACAATGTAAAAGTGCAATGCCTGGTGCAGGATAACGCCAGAAATGATGCTGAAAATCTGAAAGAAAAACAAACAGTTGTTTTAAAAGGAAAATATACCGGATATACATTTGATGAAATTATAGATCCGCAACCCCAGCTGCAATTCAGGGATTGCATTATTGTGAAGTAAACAAAAAAATCTAAACAAAACACAGCATGCATCTGGCACAATCAGGATATCATATGCTCATGATCCTTTCCGTTGCGGATGGGAAATATGAAGTGGAGGAAGGAAAGATCATTGTGAATTACCTCACAAAAAACTATGATTTTCAAATAGATATCGATAAAGAGAACCAGATACTTCTTGAAGTTCCAGGTGAGAAACTGCCGGAACATTTTAAATCTGCAGCAGAAAATTTTTTACATCTGTCAACTGAAGTGCAACGGATAGATTTTATTGCTTTTGCCTATAGGCTGATACAGGCAGATGGCCATATGGCACCTGAAGAAAACAAGATCCTGAAATCACTTTCCCATTTCTGGAATATTGATATAAAACCTTTACTCGATTCCGAAAAAATTATTGTGAGCAAATAGAATTCTTATTATTTCGGCTACATACTCAATATATATAGCAATGAGATTGGTCTGATGACCTATCCGCAGTTTTATTTGTAATTTCGTCCTCGGAAAAATTTCAAATTCCCGGATTTTCAAATTTTCAAATTCTCCCCCCATGCCTGATATCATTAAACTGCTTCCCGATAACATAGCCAACCAGATCGCGGCAGGGGAAGTAGTGCAGCGGCCGGCATCTGTTGTAAAAGAATTACTTGAAAATTCGGTAGACGCAGGAAGCAATCAGATTCAACTGATCATTAATAATGCCGGTAAAAACCTGATACAGGTGGTTGATAATGGCTGCGGCATGAGCGAAACCGATGCCCGGATGAGTTTTGAACGTCATGCTACATCCAAAATACAAAACCTGGGAGATCTGTACCAGATCCATACCCTCGGTTTCAGAGGAGAGGCGCTGGCTTCTATTGCGGCCGTAGCAGAAGTAGAGTTGAAAACAAAACGCAGCATAGATGAAACAGGGACATTGATATTGGCTGATAACAGTGAAATACGCAATCAGGAAGCCTGTGCCACACCTGACGGCACTTCAATTGCTGTTAAAAACCTGTTTTATAATGTTCCGGCCAGGAAAAACTTCCTCAAATCCAATACTATTGAATTGAGGCATATCATGGAAGAGTTTGTCAGGGTGGCATTGGCCAATCCCGGTATTCATTTTACCATGTTTAATGAAAACGAAGAGGTATATCATCTCAGATCCGGGAGCCTGCACCAGCGCATTGTAAGCCTGTTCGGAAAGAAATACGATGAGATACTCGTACCTGTTGAAGAAAAAACGGAATTTATAACCCTAAGGGGATTTATCGGCAAGCCTGATGCTGCCCGCAAAGTACGCGGAGATCAGTATTTTTTTGCCAATAACAGGTTTATCAGAAATGCATATCTCAACCATGCCGTAACTGGTGCCTATGAAGAATTGCTATCCTCTGATTCATATCCGTTTTATGCCGTTTTCATGGAATTGGATCCATCAAGAATTGATATCAATGTACATCCCACCAAAACAGAGATCAAGTTTGAGGATGAAAAGATGATCTATGCCATTATGCGCGCTGCCATAAGGAAATCTTTAAACCAGCATCATATAGCCCCCGGATTGAATTTTGATGAAGAGATGACCATGCGGATACCGGAACCGGGTGCGGGGACGCGTGACTTTGTCAGAACTTCTGGACCGGGTAATACGTCAGCCAATTTTTATCAGGAATCATTTTTGAAAAATACACAAAGGGCCAGTCCGGAGCAGTGGGGTGAATTATACAAGATCCTGGAAAACGCTGAATCTTTACCGGTTGAGCCCTCTCAAAAGGAAACAGATTCAGAAGATCAGCTTCCCGGAATAGATGAATCGGAGCAAAAACCTGTTGTACAACTGCATCTGAAATATATCGTGACTTCTATCCGATCCGGGATGATTATTGTGCATCAGCAGCTTGCCCATGAAAGGATCTTATTCGAAAAATATCTTGAGGACATTCATACGCAAAGCAATTACAGCCAGAAACTGCTTTTCCCTGAAATACTGGAATTAAATACGGCCGATTATAACCTGATGGCAGAAATATTGTCGGATATCCTGAACCTTGGTTTCGACCTTGAACCCTTTGGCAAAAATGCGTTTATGATAAATGGAACACCGGCAGATATGCAGGAGCCAGGTAAAAAGGAATTTTTAGAACATATCATTGAGGATTATAAAAACACCGCAGGGGCCGATTCTTACAGCAAACATGAAAAACTGGCGCTTGCTTTTGCCAAAAATACGTCCATCAAAATTGGCAGGCCTCTTGCATATAACGAAATGACCCGTTTGATAGATGAGTTATTTGCGTGCAAAACGCCCTATTTCAGTCCTGAAGGGCGGCCGGCATTGATCACAATTTCATCAGACGAACTGGATAAAAAATTTAGAAAGTAAAAAAAAACAAATGCAGTTATCAGCAGGCAGAGGCACACCACCAGTGGTATTAAACCTCATCATTATTAATGTCATTGTATACCTCTTAACCAATATTCTGTGGCCAAACCTTATTGTATATTTCGAGTTGTTCTACCCCATCCCAAATGGTGCTCCTGCGCCCTTTAATTTTCAGCCATACCAGTTGGTAACCTATATGTTCGGGCATGGGGGTTTCTGGCATATTGCATTCAATATGTTTGCCTTATGGATGTTTGGCTCGCAGATTGAAATGATATGGGGTGGCAAGAAATTTCTGCTCTTTTACCTGGCTTGCGGCCTTGGTGCGGCAGGTTTTAATTTTTTGGTGAATTATCTGAAACTTCAGGGATCTGAAGCTTCTCTGGCTCAAATGGGGCCTATGCTTGGTGCATCTGGTGCAATATTTGGTATCCTGGCAGCTTTTGGCATGTTATTCCCGAACCAGATGCTCATGATGCTGTTTCCTCCTATTCCGATGAAGGCAAAATACTTTGTACTGCTCTATGCAGGTCTGGAACTCTTCAGCGGTATCTCGGCCAACCCTAATGACAATGTGGCACATTTTGCGCATCTTGGCGGGGGACTTACCGGATTGATCATGCTTCTTTTCTGGAGATCAAGAGGCGAACTGTGGAAGCCCTGGAATTAAGAAGAGCTTAAAGAACAGAAGGAGAAGAACGAATCAGTTAGGAAAGCATATGCTTTATTTCCCTGTAGAACCCGCCATTTCTTTCTCAATTTTATCCAATAGCTCCTGGGTTGAAACATAATCCAGTTTTTCTTTTTTTGCGAGTTCTATGGATTCCTTGGCGGCTGCTTCAGCTTCTTTATATCGCTTGAGTTTGTACAATACATTGGCCCAGGTATCGCTGTTGCCATAGTTTTTCTCAAGCTTCATTCCCCTGGTAATATAATCCAATGCATGGTTCAGCACTTTGGCATCATCCGAATTGGATACGATCTCCCATGCAACACTATTGTATATCTCCTGTTTATCGCCATATTTAGCCAGGAATGAATCTGCAAAGCCAATATAATCAGTCCATTGCTCTGTCTTTCTGTAATATCTCAGTGTGTTGGTACCGGCAGCCACATTTACCTCTTTGTCTTTACAAGTTTTTACAAAAGCAGATGCTTTATCAAAGAGGACTTTGTCCTTGGTATCCGCTGCGATACGGATTTCAGCAGCGGCCTTTCCATACAATATGTTGTTGACCGTTTCTGCACCATATCCGGCAAATTCAGATTTGTGTTCGGCAACATATTGAAAGGCTTTTGAATTCATATTGTTTTCATAACTTGAAAACACATCCCAGTTATGTTTTTCTACAATCTGACTTTCAGGAATCGCATTCCAGTAGGCTGTCAATGCCCGTTCGCACAATTTATTATCAATACCATAACTTGTAGCCATCAATTGAACAAGCGATGCTGTATCTCTAATGCCTCTGTTAAATTTTTCTATTTGACCGAGCAGGTTTCGATCCGGGTCAGAAGCTTTTTTTCCATCTTCAATAAAGGTTGCAGCTGGCCTGGAGCCCAGTGTCCTGTGTTCCAGCATACCATTAGCATCCAGGAAAAGGTACGTAGGATATCCATGAACTGCAAATTGCTTTGCAATATCCAGGCCTTCTCCTTTTTCCATATCCACTTTAATACATACGAAATGCGCATTATAATAATCTCCCACATCCTGCCTTGGAAAAATATCACGCGCCATCATATTGCACGGCCCGCACCAGGTTGTAAAGCAATCCATAAAGATCAGTTTATGCTGCTTTGCAGCTTCGGCCTTGGCTTCGGCAAAAGTACCATTGAAAAAATTGATACCCTCTGCAGAAGCCTTTAACTGCAGGGAAAGAAACATGAAAATCAATACATACCTGAGCATATGATTATAAAATTTTGAATTGCAAATGTATTGAAAATTACGAAAGACTTGATCAGTTGCCTGGTTTGGTATCGGTTATCTTATGAATATCATTCAAAAGATCCGTTGATGAATTTGGATCCTGATTGCTTTTCTTTGCCAGCGCAACTGCCTCATTTGCAGCTTTCAGAGCCTCATCATACCGTTTTAGTTTGTAAAGCAAATGGGCATAGGTATCTTCATTGTTGTAGTCTTTACTGTATTTGAGGCTGGTTTCAGAATATTCCAACCCTTTAGTCAGAGCCGTCTTATCATCCGCATTCTCATAAATGGCCCAGGCCATCCCATTGTACAAATATGGTTTTGAAGGCCCATTTTCAGAAAGATAGTCTTGCGTCTCCTTCAAAAAATCTCCCCATCGTCCGGTTATTTTGCAATATGGGATCTCAGTGATACAAACAATGTATTTTGATTCATCGTATTTTGAGTGCATGGCGATATTTTTTGCCTGCTTGAAAAGAACTGTATCATTTTTGTCAAGAGCCGGTTTTATGGCCTGGGCAGCTTTTAGATACATCATATCCGAATCATTCTGCAGGGCAACTTTTGCCATTTTACCATATTTTGAATAATCATTCTTCGACACATATTTTTCAAGAAATTCATTCTGATGCGCAAAAATGAACTTATATGCTTTGGAATTAATGTCTTTTTCGTAGTAATGGAACAGGTTAAAATTCTCTTCCTTATACAAATCTGATTCGGGCACAACATCCCAGTATCTTTTCAAAGCTGCTTCACCGTTTTCCAGGTCTCGTTCGTATGTTGCTGCAATAAATTTCTTAAGAAATGCCGTATCATTTTCACCATTTTTAAAACGTTTTTCAAGTCCTGAAAAATTATTCTTTTCATCAAGAGCTGTTTTGCCGTTTGAAATGAATAGTTCCGGACTTAAGTACCCCACATGCACATCCTGGATAACACCGGTTTCATCCAAAAACAAAGATGTGGGAAAAGCTTCCACACCATATTGTTTCCTTATATCAACACCCTCACCTTTTTCCATATCCATCTGCATACAAATAAAATGGGCATTAAAATAATCACCTACATTTTTATCAGGAAATGCTTTGGAAGACATCTCCCGACACGGCCCGCACCAGGTAGTAAAACAATCCATAAAGATCAGTTTATGCTGTTTTGCTGCTTCGGCCTTAGCTTCGGCAAAAGTTCCATGGAAGAATACAATACCTTCAGCATATGAATACATTTCCATGCCGAATATCAATACGACCAGAACCAAAAATCGTTTCATAATCTTAATTTTTAGGCATTGCCTGAATCACTCTTTTAGGCTTAGCTGAAGCGTCTCCCGGTTTTGGAACTACCACCGGCTTTGGTGGAGGGGCAATAACAATACCTAAAGCGTTTCTGACATTTCTGGCTGCTTCCTTTGCAAAAACTGAAGCATCATCGAGTGAAACATTTCCATTGACTGAAACAAATACTTTTAAAACCACTTTATCGATAGCAAACAGGAAATAATATTCTTTGGAATCGATCCCCATACTCTTATTGAGGTCGGTAATGCTTTTACTTTCGCGATATATATGTAAGTCCTGGGCACCGGGAATATAAACTCTGTCTTTTATTTCTGCACCGCTTTCTGAATTCACAGTCAGGTTCTTTTTATGCCAGGCCAATGCCTCCTCAGCATCCTTAAACTCCCAGCGATCATCATCAACAACACCAATTTTTGCCGTCCTGTCAATAGTAGACCAATCCTTAATGTGTGCATTCGACCGCTCCTGGAGTTCCAGTTTGTATTTTGTAAAATAAGCATCGGGAATAAAAAGATTATCCGGGATTGTTTCAAGCCCGTCAGAATTCTCCTTAACCTTCTGTGCTATAGCTATTGTAGAAAAGCAAAATACAAACATAGCCCCTAAAAGAAAATATACAGGTACAGAACGATATGCGTTTTTCATGATGTAAAGTGTTTAATAACAGTCAAAATTAGGAAAACGAATTCATTCATATTCCTAATTTATTTCAGTTTTATGAAACTGGCAGCTCAAATATAAAGCTACTCCCCTCACCAGGTGCGCTTTCTACCCATATTTTACCCCCCTGTGCATCGATAAAATCCTTCGCAATAGCCAGTCCCAGACCGGTACCACCCTTATTTTCTGTATTATATATCTGCACAAAACGTTCAAAGATCTTATCATGATACCGGGGATCAATTCCGGGGCCTTCGTCCTTAACAATAAATCTGATGACATGATTTTCTCTTTTGGCAGAAACAAAAATAGAACTGCCTTCGGGACTGTAACGTGATGCATTGGTTAAAAGATTTGTCATCACCCAAACCGTTTTTTCAAGATCTGCATTCACGAGCGGAAGATCTGCGGAGATACTGGTTTCCACATGGTTATGCTTTTGCTCCAATATTGGCTTCATAGCCTCCAGCGCATTGGAAACAACTATGGCCGGAGAAATTTTAGAAATGTTCAGTTTTATATTCCCAGTTTCAATTTGTGAAAGGTCGAGCAGCTCATTTACATATCTGAGCAGTCTGTTAGATTCATGGCGGATATTATCTATCAGCTGCGCCTGTTCTGTATCCAGCTTTCCGATTCGCGCATCTGAAATCAGTTTCAGACTCAGATTTATGGAAGATAAAGGTGTTTTAAGCTCATGCGACAAAGTGGCCATGAAATTGGTTTTTGCAATATCAAGTTTTTTGAATTCTGTGATATTTTTCAACACTATCAGGTACCCGGCAGGATTGGTCTGCTGTTTCCACTCATCATACTGATAAATAGGATGGATATATTTCTGAAAATAGTTTTCCTGGTTATCCAGCGTAATTCTAAAAGGCTCTTTTTCATTTCTACCACTCGTAGGAGCTGAATCGGATATGGCCCGGAAAAGATCATTTTTCCCGGCAATTATTTCGGCCTTCTGGCCAAGGATTTCATCTGTTCTCATCCCAAGCAATTCTGTTGCTAAAGGGTTTACAGCTATTACCTTATTGTTTTCATCCATCAAAATAATAGCTTCATCGAGGCTATTTACAATAGATTCAACACGCGTTTTCTGGGTCGTAATTTCAGCAATGTTAGACTCTTTGAATTCCTGGAGTTTACGGGCCAGGTAATTGAATGAATTTGCCACAAGGCCAAATTCGTCCGATCTTTGTTCCATTTCAAGCCGCTGACTGAAATCACCATCCGCTATAGCCCTTATTTTATCAGAAAGATTTTTAATCGGATTGGCAATATATCCCGGAAAATTAATGATGAAAACAAAAGCAAGTAAAAGCAGAATCGTTCCGATAATTGAAATATAGGATATGGCACTTGAGGCCGATTGATTGGCAAGTTTGTTTTTCCGCCAGATGGCTTTCTGATTTACCTGATAAATTCTGTGTATCTGAACCTTTATTCCGGTATAATCTGCAAGAAGAATTTCTTTATTCCCGATCGTATTAAAATGCAGCAACTGAATGGCTGAATTGTATCGGTTAAAATAAAATGTCAATGAATCAACTGCTTCTTTTTCGCCGTCTTCCGTTATATCTTCAGATTCAGCCTGCAGGTTCTTTTTAAAATCTGAAATGTATTTGTTGAGGAACTTATCGCTGAGAATAATCCTGTTATCTGCTCCGGGCCATTCGCGGAAAATGTTTTGCTGAATGCTGTCGATATCATTCTGAATGGCTTCCATATAATCAATAGACAACTGATTGTCTTTGATAATATCAGCTGTATCACGCGCCAGAATCCTGATATAGTAAATACTTGCCGCACCCATGGCAATAATCAACATAAACAGGAAAGTAATGCCAAGGGTGAGTTTGGTTTTTGTTTTCATTCTAATTCACAATAAGGATATCCACTCCTGTATTTTCAAGTTTATTTTCGAGGGCAAGGGTTACATCTGCTCCCAATAATCTTTTCCAGGTGGGTTGTTGCGATTTACCCATGACCACAACGGTTATACTCTTGTTTTTAATGCAGTTAAGTATTTCATTCACCACCTCCTCAGATTTTATTTTAAATATCGTTGCACCAAGTTCTGTGGCCATCTGCAAATTATTAATAAGATGTCTTTGTTCGGCAAGATTCACTTTTTCAAGCCCTTCTTTACTGGTTTGCACATAGATAACATACCATTCCGCATCAAACCTGTTGGCCAGCCTGGCACTTTTTCTTATGGCTTTTTTTGCACTTTCATCATTTAGATTTATACAGCACAACAGGCGGTCATTCGATTTGTGTTCGGCAGCAGTTACTTCCGTATCTATTTGCCTTTCTACCTGGTTGGCTACTTCCCTTAGGGTTAGCTCACGCAGCTGCATGAGGTTTTCTTTCTGAAAGAAATTCTGAAGTGCCGTTTCTATTTTATCGGGTGCGTATATTTTCCCTTCGCGAAGGCGCTGCCGCAATTCATCTACACTCAGGTCAATATTCACTACGTCATCCGCCTGTTTCAGTACACTATCCGGTACCCGTTCTTTTACTTCCTGTCCGGTAACTTTTTCTACCACATGATTCAGGCTTTCAATATGCTGAATATTCATAGCGGCTATAACATTGATACCTGCATCGAGAATATCCATGACATCCTGCCAACGTTTTTCATTTCGCGACCCGGGAATATTTGTATGCGCAAGTTCATCCACGATAACAACATCAGGATGATATCTCAGAATGGCATCAAGATCCATTTCTTCGAGTTCCTTGCCTTTGTAAAATGTTTTTCTCCTGGGTATAACGGGCAGCCCTTTGGTAAGCGCTTCTGTTTCCTTCCTGCCATGGGTTTCAATATACCCGATCATCACATTCACCCGGTCGTTCAATAATGCACGTGCTTCCTGGAGCATTTTATATGTTTTGCCCACGCCGGCCGACAGCCCGATATATATCTTGAATTTTCCTCTTTTTGCATTTTTAATGAGATTGAGAAAATATTCGGCAGATGGATTGGTGTCAGTGCTGTCCTGATTCATAAGAAATTTGCAAGATCAATTTAAGGCCAATCACAAATTCAAATATAAGATAACAGATCCAAACGTATTATTTCTATTGATTCTGAATGCCTTCAGATCATTATTTAAATTCTGAAAAGCATTGCAAATATGATCCTGTTTTCCACCTTCACCAGATCCGGCGCCCATCCAGTAGCTGGTATTGGAGTGGTTGTATACCCTGAGGGAGAGGTAACACCGCCATGACCTGCAAAATAGGGCACATTTGCTTCACGGTGAACAAATTCCAGTCTGAATTCAACACTTGCATTTGGCATCCAGCTGATATTTGTTGATGCGTCCCAGCCTGTAAATTTATCGCCGGGGTTTTCAGTAAATGGATGGGTACCTGCCGGCTGTGTAGGGTTGTATGGGTCCGGGAAAGGACTGGCATCACCGGTAGGGGCAAGTACAAGATAGCGACCCGGATTTGTCATCCAGCCGCCTCCAATGCACCATGCCAGCTTGCTATGCGCAAACCAGAGTCTGTTATAAAACATATAGCTTAAGAAATATTGCTCTTTTTTTCCATTGCTTGTATCACTTGAAAAACCGGTCACACCATCCCCGCTTTCAGACCCGATATCTCCTGTTAAAGAAAAAGCTGCCTGCGTGATGCCTGTTTTTGTTTTGGGTGCATGATAATATCTGTACAGCATGCTGTTGTCTGAATGGAATCTTTTCCTCCCGGGCAAGCCGGCAGCATCACTTCCAAAGTAATCGTTTGTAAGAATCTTGAAATTTTCATTAGGCATCCAGGTAATATTTCCGCCTACACCCGGCATATCATTAAACATGCCATAGCTCTGCCAGCCATTGATAAGCCAAAGTTCTATTTTTAAATTATTTGTCGGGAATATCTGGGTACGTATTCCGTTGAAAAACCAAGGCGTATTGTCTGAGGTATAAGAAGCCTGATATTCCCAGTTTTCTACCTGGTAATATGAGTTCAATCCCACATAAGACATAAACATACCACCATCTACATTGATACCATGCAAAACATTAAAATGATACCCTGCATAAGCTTCACTGATATAGCGATATACATCTGCCAGATCGTACTGGCCATGGTATGGACTCAGATCGTTTCGGGGAACCACTGTAGATCGTGTACCAAATTGTGTCATAATTCTGCCGCGGGCCCCTCCATCACCAGTGTTATAATAAAAATCACCGCCTATAGCTGCACATGAAACTTCCATTTCATTATTTCGTGCCAGCGCCGTAGAGCCAACTACAGTATGATCTATCGGATTTGCAAACGAATACGTTGCATTTGCATCTACCATAATACTTGGGGTAAAATATTTCGTACTCAACAAGGATGAATCACGACGGTCATTTCCGTTGAGCCAGGTCTGATCCATGCCATCAAAAGGGGTTTGGTCCAGCACTATTTTTTTTGTAACCGGAGATGTCTGGGCCATTACCGGATTCATACCGGCTACGAGGATCAATAATAAAAGTAAAAATTTCGTTTTCATATGATTCGTTATTTGTTTAATGTTTCAATCAAAAGATAATTGATCCGGAACATTTTATGTTCTGAATCGTATAATGATAAAGGCGCACCCTCTTCAAATTCTTCACCCAGCAGATGATGAAAATTATGATTATCAGGCCAGGTATTTATTAAATTCTCCATACTGAGTGGTTTAATTTCATCTTCAAGTGTTTTACTAAAAAAATAGGTTGGTTCCATTGGCTCCGCCAAACCTTTTGATGTTTGCCTGGGAATGAATAAAATATAAATAACCATACTCTTCTGTTCCTCTATCTGGTATTCGTCATCATATTTCCTGTAAAAACGGTAATTTTTTCCATGCTCATCACGGTATCCGAAGATACTGTCCTTACTATATCTTAATTCTTTGCCATTGCGGACAACATCCACATATTTACCTGAAAGCAAATGATTTAAATTCATTTTTTGAACGGATATGATCCTGTTGTTCTGATAATCCATTGCTGAAAGAAAAATGCCTTCTTGCGCATACCCATGAAATCCTGAAAATAAAAACAGAACAGGTAACAGGGCCTTTGCTATTTGGTGTAAGTTTTTCATATTATTATTTTTTAAGCGAATCAAGAGCAATATTCAGTTTAAGAACATTCACTCTTTCAATTCCAAAAATGCCCAGCCAGGGCTTTTCGGTATTGTTTCTTATAAGTATTCTGAGTAAGTCTATATTGATATTTCTTGCTTTTGCTATTCTTGGCACCTGAATTTCAGCCCCCGCTACCGTAATATCAGGATCAAGTCCGCTTCCGGATGCCGTGATCATTTCTGAAGGGACATCTTCTTTTTTTATTTCGGGGTTATGTTTTAGAAATGTATCAAGCAAAGCCTTCGTACTTTTCAGATAATCTGTGTTGTACGGCGATTTGTTTGAGCCACCGGAACCCATGGCATTATACCCAACGGCTGATGGCCGGGGCCAGAAATATTTATCAAGGGTAAATTTTTGAGCAATGTTTTCAAACCCTACTACTTTCCCGTTTTTTTCAACGGTTATTCCATCGCCACCCCCCGGTGCCAGTTTTGCAATTCCCGCAATCAACAGCGGATAAAGACCCGAAAAGATCACGATCATGATGAGCGTGAGTTTAACAGAAGGCCAGATTATATTTTTCATAATATCTTATATTTCAAATTATTAATAGAACAATCCCACACACAGATCAATCAGTTTAATCCCAATAAAAGGTGCCAGTACACCGCCCATTCCGTATATCATAAGATTCCGCTGCAGCAGCCTGCTGGCCCCAATGGGTTTATATGCCACACCCCGCAATGCAAGGGGAATAAGAAGCGGTATTATAATCGCATTAAATATTACTGCAGATAAGATGGCAGATTCAGGGCTTTTCAGGTTCATAATATTCAATGCCTGTAACTTAGGAATAGCCAGAATGAATAACGCCGGCACAATGGCGAAATATTTTGCCACATCATTGGCAATTGAAAAGGTTGTCAATGTTCCCCTGGTAATAAGCAATTGCTTGCCTATTTCCACTATTTCAATCAACTTCGTAGGATCGTTGTCAAGGTCCACCATGTTCCCTGCTTCTTTGGCTGCCTGCGTGCCGCTGTTCATGGCCACACCCACATCTGCCTGTGCCAATGCTGGGGCATCGTTAGTCCCATCACCCATCATGGCTACAAGTTTGCCCGACTGCTGCTCCTGACGAATGTATTTCATTTTGTCTTCCGGGGTAGCCTCGGCAATAAAATCATCTACACCCGCCTTTTCGGCTATGAATTTTGCAGTAAGCGGGTTATCTCCGGTCACCATCACTGTTTTTACGCCCATTTTACGCAGCCGTTCAAAACGGTCTTTGATACCGGTCTTTATGATATCCTGCAGCTCAATAACGCCCAGGGCTTTTTCATTTTCTTCGAGAACCAATGGCGTTCCGCCTTTTTCAGCTATCTCTTTTACCCGGGCATCCAGTTCAGGTGGGAAAATATTGCCTGCCCTTGTAACATGATTTTTAATGGCATCATAGGCCCCTTTTCTGAGCCTGCTGCCATCAGGCAGATCAACACCACTGGCTCTTGTTTCTGCCGTAAATTTGATAAAGGTCACGCCCGTTTGGTCAATATTTCCCATGTCATTTCTAAGACTTCTTGCCAGCTCTACTATCGATTTTCCTTCAGGGGTTTCATCAGCCAGTGAACTGATCATGGCTTTGCGGATAAAATCTGTTTCGCTGATATCTTTATCAGGATAAAAATGGGTGGCTTTTCTGTTGCCTATGGTTATGGTACCTGTTTTATCCAACAATAATGTATCTATATCGCCTGCCGTTTCTACAGATTTTCCCGATTTGGCAATGACATTTGCCCTGAGCGCTCTGTCCATCCCTGCAATACCAATGGCTGATAACAATCCGCCAATAGTAGTAGGAATAAGGCATACAAAGAGGGAGATAATGGCCGCAATCGTGATGGTTGTATGTGCATAGGCCGCAAAGGGTTCAAGGGTAACACATACAATAATAAACACAAGTGTGAAGCCGGCAAGTAATATAGTTAATGCTATTTCATTAGGTGTTTTCTGCCTGCTGGCACCTTCTACCAAAGCAATCATTTTATCCAGAAACGATTCCCCGGGCGATGTTGTGACCACAACTTTTATGTGGTCTGACAGTACTTTCGTTCCGCCTGTTACACTCGATTTATCGCCCCCCGCCTCTCGGATCACAGGAGCTGATTCACCGGTAATAGCAGATTCATCGATAGATGCAAGCCCTTCAATGATTTCACCATCAGAAGGGATTATTTCACCTTCCTTTACAAAAAACACGTCACCTTTTTTCAGGTGCGCTGAGCTGATGGCTGTAAGGGTTCCATTGGCATTTACCAGGTTTGCAGGGGTATCCTGCCTTGCCTTACGCAGCGAATCAGCCTGTGCTTTTCCTCGCGCTTCGGCAATTCCTTCGGCGAAATTGGCAAATAAAAGGGTCAGGAACAATATGATAAGTATTGCAAAATTATAACCGATTGTTCCCTGACTTATATCCGGACTGATTATAAGCTTCAATGTTACAACCAGCATGATAAAGGTTCCAATTTCTACAGTAAACATCACCGGGTTTTTGATCATTACCCTGGGATTGAGTTTTTGAAACGAATCCCGGATTGCTGATAAAACCTGGTCTTTTTGAAAAAGTGATTTATTTTGAGACTTAGCCATTGTTTTAAATTTTTTAATTAAAATCCTGAAAAATGTTCCGCAATCGGACCTAATACCAAAGCCGGAAAAAATGAAAGAGCGGCAATAATGGCAATCACACCAAATGTCATAAGCCCGAAAGTAAAAGTATCTGTTTTCAAGGTTCCTGAAGATTCAGGTATGTATTTCTTTTGGGCAAGGATTCCGGCAATGGCAACGGGGCCTATAATCGGAAGAAATCGACCTAATATCAAAACGAATCCTGTACTTATATTCCAGAAATTATTATTGCCTGTAAGCCCCGCAAATGCAGACCCGTTATTGGCTGCCGAGGATGTATTCTGATAAAGCATTTCAGAAAAACCATGAAAGCCGGGATTGTTAAGCCATGCCGAAGGTTTCATATCCCAGCTGATATCCGGATGGTATACCAGGATATAACTGGCCAATGCCGTATTTACAAGAATGATAAGTGGATGTAATAATGCTATGATGGTGGCTATTTTCATTTCCCTGGCCTCAATTTTCCTTCCGAGGAACTCGGGTGTACGCCCCACCATAAGGCCTGAAATAAACACTGCAATGATTAGAAAGATAAAATAGTTAAGGATTCCGACACCATTGCCTCCATAAAAACAGTTGGTCATCATGGCCAGCATCTGCATCATGCCTGATAATGGCATATAGCTGTCATGCATGGAATTGACTGATCCTGTTGAAATAATGGTTGTAACAGTACTCCAGTACGCCGAAGCAATGGAACCGAAACGTACTTCCTTGCCTTCCATATTGCCCAATGGCTGTTGCACACCCATCTGCGCAATGGCGGGGTTGCCATGCATTTCACCGGATATGGTTGGAAACAATAATAATAACATTCCTGTTGTCATTACTGCATATATCACCCATGCAAGTCTTTTTCGCCTCAGAGAAAAGCCCAATGCAAAAATGAGTGCAATAGGAAGCAATACCTGGGTAATAACTTCCGTCATATTGGTGATATAGTTCGGATTTTCGATAGGGTGTGCTGAATTTGCATTAAACCAGCCGCCCCCGTTGGTACCAATATGTTTAATAGCGATCATGGCTGCTGCCGGCCCCCTCGATACCTGCTGGGTATCGCCCTGCAGGGTAATAACTGTTGCATGGCCCTGATAGCTTGCCGTAGTGCCATTAAAAACAAGGATAACAGCCACGATAATTGAAAGTGGCAGTAGGATACGTGTGCAGGAAATAACCAGGTAGTTGAAAAAATTTCCCAGCTTATCTGTTGTTTTATCTTTCAGTGCTTTAAATAATATGGCCAGGGCGGCAATGCCTGTAGCTGCTGAAACAAAATGCAGAAACATCAATACAAAAATCTGCGTGAGATAGGTAACTCCTGTTTCACCTGAATAATCCTGCAGATTACAATTAACAATAAAACTGATATCGGTGTTAAATGCAAGATCAGGTGTCATAGATGGATTGTGATCCGGATTGAAGGGTAAATGTCCCTGCAACATGAACATGACAAAAGCATATACAAACCATACCATATTAATACTTAATAAGGCAACCATATGTTGTTTCCAATTCATTTCCCTGTCCGGATTTATGCCGGAAAACCTGAAAATAAATCTTTCAAGGGGCTTTAAGAAGTCCAGAATTGTTTTATCACCTGCAAAGACCTTAGCGATATACTTACCTAAAATCAATGCAAGAATAAAAGTCAGCCCATAGGTGACTATAATGCTTACAAATTCAGTATTCATAGCTATTTAGAAATTAAAATTTTTCAGGTTTAACCAGTACATAACAGAGATATATAAATACCCCGATTGAAACAATAAAAATAGCAGTCATCATAGCTTTCAGATTTTATCAAAGAAATTAATGGATTTGAAAAAGAGCCAGAAGCAAAGCAAACCGGCAATGATCAGTATTGCAGTTGTAAAAATTGCCATATCCTTAGGTAATTAATAAGTATTATCCGTAATCAAAATTGAATCAATCATTCCAATAACAACCTGATGAAAATCAATTAAATAAAAAAATTTTATCGCTTTGTAACCGGCAATTTTTTCTATTTTGACTTAATACCGAATTGTTTTTGACAGAGGGCTAACCAATGCTGTGCCGAATGAAATAAAACATGAATAAATCTTTTTAAAATATTTGTAATCTGACAATTACAAATAAAAATGAAAAATAATGCATACCGATGACCCAACCGTTATGGAAGGGTTATTTTCAAAATGGAACGGTTTGTTTTTTATCGTTTTTGCCCTAAGGTAAAACGCATGCCTAAAGACAGTGAGGCGTAAGCCGGATTAAAATTTTCAGGAAGATAATATCCTTCACCGGAGATATTGTAGCTGTTAAAATTTGTTTGATTGCCCGTATTTTCTTTCAATTCAAGGAACAAGTGGGTATGATAACTAAAATTGTACTCAATGCCCAGGCCAAGTGAAAGAGAAGCATTGGAATAAAACCGGTTTTGTTTGGAATTTGCGAATGAAATCGTCCCTGTAATACCATTCTGGGAATAGGTTTCACTGTAGTCTGTGGTATAGGTATATCCATTCAAAACGAGTCCTGCAATCCCGTAAAAAGTAAAACCATTATCTATAAAATTATGTGTAAAAGCATAGTTGAAATCAGCTCTCAGATAGGAAGCGGAATTGGATACATTTACCACCCAGTTTTCTGAAGGTACTGCCAGGTTATTAGCACTATAGGTGCTTTGCAATTTCCCGGTTCCGGCAACATCCAGTCCAAGTCCGACACGAATCCTGGGCTTGATAACATAATTGCCGAAAATACCTATGCCGCTTGCGCCTGTGGGGATACCAAAGCTGGTTTGGTTGCCAGATTCCGTATAGCCATGACCATCAGAATACTGTATTGAAGAGAAAATAAACCCAATAGAATATTGTGCATTTGATTGTATTGAATCCAGCAATAACAGGATAAAAATAATAGCGCTAAAATGATTTATTTTCATAATCCATAGATTTTATTGACAGACAAATATGGTAAAATTAACCATATATTGAAGCTGAAATTAATTCCGTCTTATTCAATCCCATATTCATGCAGTTTCCTGTACAGCGTAGTAAGACCAATATCGAGCAATTCGGCTGCCTTTGTTTTATTATGTCCTGCTATTTCGAGTACCCTGAGGATATGTGCTTTTTCAATGGCTGATAGATCATAACTTGACCTTTCGGAACCTGGATGGTATAATCCCGATTGAGACTGAGGCAACAACGCTTTGCTGATGGTCTGATCATCAGACAATATAACAGCCCTTTCAATGATGTTTTTCAACTCTCTTGTGTTGCCTTTGTATTCTAAATATTGCAGTCCGTTCAAAAATTCGCGATCGTATGTATTTACATTTTTCTTCACTTTAGCAGCATAATAATTCAGGAAATGTTGTGCCAGCAATGGAATATCTTCCCTGCGGTCGCGCAGTGGTGGCAAAGAAATTGTGAATACAGACAAGCGATAATACAGATCCTCCCTGAAATTGCCCTTTTCGATCTCTTTATGGAGATCTCTGTTGGTGGCAGCTATAATTCTTACATCTACTTCTGTAGGTTTAGAATCCCCTATTTTATAAAAGGCCCTTATCTCCAGAAATCGCAAAAGTTTGGCCTGCAGATCAAGGCTCAGTTCCCCTATTTCATCCAGAAACAAAGTGCCTTTATCGGCTTCTTCTACCAGGCCTTTTTTATCTTTAATGGCCCCGGTAAAGGCCCCGGTTTTGTACCCAAACATTTCAGATTCCATCAGGTCTTTAGCAATAGCACTGCAATTCACAGCCACAAATGGTTTGGAACTTCTTGCACTGGCATAATGAATAGCCTGCGCGAAAATTTCTTTACCTGTTCCTGTTTCACCCAGCAACAAAACGGTTGTGTCTGTTGGTGCAACCCGTAATGCCAGTTCTTTGGATTTTTTTATCAGGGGAGATTGCCCGATAATACTATCGAAGCCGATTTTATTATTGAGATGTTTTTCAAGTTCATGGATCCGCATTGCCATGTTGGCTTTTTCAACAGCCCGGCTTATAACGGGAATCAGCTGGTCATCACCATCTCCTTTTGTGATATAATCAAATGCCCCTGCTTTGATAGCCTTAACTCCGTCATTTATGGTTCCAAAAGCAGTAATGACCACTACTTCAGTTAAAGGATGAATTTCTTTTATCTTCTTAAGAAAATCAAGCCCGTTTCCATCCGGCAACCTGACATCAGAAATTACTAATGCCGGGTTTTCTTTTTCAAGAATTTTTAACCCCTGTTTTATATTAGATGCCTGACATACCGTATAGCCTTCCAGTTCCAGCATCCGGCTCATCACCTGCCGCAGGTTCTGTTCATCGTCTACAATCAGTATATTCAGGTTGGACATGTCTATTTTTTTTCAAAATTAGACATTTGATCTTCAACAGGAAGATTTTTCCCTGTCAGAAGACTAATGGTATTTCTTCTTCACTGAAAATATTAAAAGAAAAGGAATGTTCCTGCCCGGCTTAATGAGCTCTTTCCACTTTCACTTTTACGGCCAAACCCTTGCCATTATTAAATGTGAGCATATTATTGGCAAGATCATCAGCATTGTCAACCAATTGCGTTTCGCCACCGGGGCTATGCAATTCTGTATAAACAATAGCAAACGGACAATCTCCTGTGCAGGTCACAATAAAACTATTGCTTTCAGATGGCCTTTCAAAGCATTTTCCGCCATTGCTGCTAGGGTCTATTGCTGTGCAATTCGGCCCTTCAAGGCACAGGGAATAACCCGTAAGCGTGGTAGTTCTTATATCCACATCCTTGATGGTAACTTTATATTTCCCTGCTTTTTTAAAGGCAAATCTGGTATCAGAAACTTTAGCACATAATGGAAGTGCCTTTACTTTCAGTGTTACCGTATCGGTGGACTGATACGCCATTTTATTGCCCTTTAATGTGTATTCGGTCACTGTGTACAACCCGGAATATTCTGATGCATCACCGATCATGTTTATACTCCAGCTGCTGCTTGTAGAATCCTTGCTCATCTGGCCATTCGGGCCCGTCCATTTGTAGAAGGCCCCTTTGGTACCGGTAGTGGTTAATGTAATAACATCTCCTTCCTGAATGGTTTTGATGTCGTGATTTACACTGATTTTTGCTGGTGTCATTTTCTGACTGCATGACATTACCGACCCCAACAAAAGCATCGCAGTGGTCCATTTTAGCATAGAATGAATAGTACGCATCGTGTTTATGTGTTAGATTTTTTTAAATAAATTACTTCCCCAATAATTGCAAATCGGAGACAAAGTTATAAATGATTTCCCAAGAGAAAAATTATAATTAAAAGTTGATTTAAGGTAGGCAAAAATCAAAGCCTCAAATGGTCTCGAGCTTATTGGCTTTATCCTCTCTTAAAGTAACAAACCGCAGCATACTCGGCAATACAATCAATAACAAAGGAAGTGCTGTAATAAAACCACCTATAACTGCGATGGCGAGTGGTTGATGTAATTTAGACCCAGCACCCATACCCAGTGCCAATGGCATTAAAGCCACGATGGCTCCTACTGCGGTCATCAGCTTGGGTCTGAGCCTGGTAGATATTGAATAAATGATTGCCTCATCAGCCGATTTGCCTTCTAACCTTGTTGCACGATACTGCTGAAAGGTGAAAATGGCATTCTCACCAATAATACCAACAATCATAATAATACCCGTATAGCTTCCAACATTTAATGGGGTACCGGTAACGTATAATGCCAGAAAACTTCCCGCGGCTCCCAGAGCGGCTATTATAAGAATAATCAGTCCGACACTTAGCCTTTGGAACAAAAATAAGATAACACCGAATACAAGCAAAATAGCGGTAATAAGGATGATCAATAATTCTGTAAAGGATTGCTTCTGATCTGCATAGGCACCCCCATAGGTAATGTAATAGCCAGTTGGCAAATGGATATTATCTTCCACTTTTTGCCTGATTTCATCCATGGCACTGCCAAGATCTCTTTTATTCAGCCGCGCAGTAACAACAGCCATGGATTGCAGGTTTTCTCTTTGAATTTCAGGTATTCCCTCGCCTATCTCTATGGTTGCCAGTTCTGATACGGGTTTCATGATGCCACCGTTAATAAAAACAGATTGATTTTTGATACTTTGCACGCCTCCTTTCAGCGAATTGGGAAATATCATCCGGATATCTGTCTGCTGTTCCTTTTCAAGAATATTACCCACAATAGTACCCTCCAGTTCGGTCTGCAACTGATTCTGCAGACTGGCAGCACTCAGATTATATTGCGCCAGTTTCTGCTCATTGGGATACACGCTAATGGTTGGTCCTGCTATGGTAATCCCATTAAACACATCGGCGGTCCCTTTTACGGTTGATACTTTATCAGCAATCTCTTTAGCCAGACCGTTGAGTTTATCCTGGTTGTCACCAAATATTTTGATCTCTATAGGTTGTGCAGAAGCCATCAGGTCGCCCAGCATATCCCCTATTACTTGTCCGAAATCAACCCTCAGTGCCGGCTGTGTGCTTTCTATTTTCTTACGGATGTCATCAATTACTTCCTCTGTTGATTTATCCCGATCTTTCTTAAGCTGAATAAGATAATCTCCTTTGTTGGGTTCTGTGATATAAAAGCCCATTTCCGTTCCTGAGCGACGTGAATAACTTTCCACTTCGGGTACTTTTACCAGCATTTTCTCCACCTCCCGCAGCATCCTGTCGGTTTCGTCCAGCGATGTCCCCGCCGGAGATCTGTAATCCAGCACAATAGAACCTTCATCCATTTCCGGAAGGAAACCGGTTTCGAGTCGCGGATAAACCCAGATGAGCGCAATAATAAACCCGCAGATAATAACCAGGCTTATCACAGGTCTCCGGATAAAAAATGAAACCCATCGTTGGGTTTTCACAATCTGCCTTTTGGGTTTTAGCGATAAGACTTTATCTTTATTATGTTTTGTGAGCAAGAGATAGACCACCGGAAGCCCCAGCCAGGTCACAAAAAATGAACATATCAGGGTTATGATCATGGTATTGGTAAGTACATGAAAATAAGCACCTGCCACACCGGTCATAAACACAAAGGGGATAAAAATAACAATAGTACTTAACGAGGAACCTACCATGGCAGGGAAAAGATATTTCACTGCTTTTCTTACCAGTTCGGCGGTATGTTCATCCGGGTTTTCCTCATGCGTTCTGTGTATCTGTTCCACCACAACAATCGCATCATCTATGATCAAACCAATGGCTGCGGCCAATGCCCCAAGGGTCATGATATTGAACGTATATCCCAGCCCATGAATCACGATAATAGATAGTCCCATGGTAACAGGTATGGTAAGCAGTATGGCTGTACTGGCCTTAATAGACCTTAGAAATAAAATACTGATAATTATCGCCAGTAATAATCCAATCCATAAACTATCCTTTACACTGTGTATGGCATCTATCACAAAATCAGATTGTTTGTAATAGGGTTTGATATGCACATCAGGAGGCAAAATTTTACGCAGCTCGTCAATTTTTGAATCCATAAGATGTGCAAGATCTACCAGGTTGGCATTGGGTTGGCGAATGACATTTACAAGCAATCCGTCTTTGCCATTCGCATTGATCTTTATGTATTCAATTTTTTCGCTTATTTTTATATCTGCAACATCTTTGAGTTGTATGATCCGTTTGCTGTTGCTCTTTACCACCAGGCTTTCCAGGTCATGTTTATCTCCCAGCCCGGCATCTGTAAGGGTCAGGTACATCCGGCGGTAATCCGTAGTGTATCCGTTTGAATTGATGAAGTTGGTTTGCCCCAGCAATGTTGATATCGTATCAATGGTAATGCCTAGTTCGGTCATTTTTTCCGGTTTCAGTACCACCCAGTATTCCTTGGTTTTGCCACCAAGAATATCTATGGATGACACGCCGCTGACCTGTGACAGAAAAGGCTTTACAATATAATTGGCAATCAGCTTCAGTTCAATGGGGTTTTTGGTGGCGCTTTCCAGGGTATATCCGCTGACCGGCAATATGGATGGCGCCATTTTTTCAACAGTGATCTGGGTTGTGGGCGGCAATATATTTCTGATCTCACTGATCCTTGAATCTATCTGCTGCTTGCTGATATCAATATCGGCATTCCAATCCATGATGGCTGACAATTCGCAGCTTCCGCGGCTGGTAGTACTTCGCAGCATTTTTAGATCGGGTACCCTTTTCATGGCATTTTCCAGCGGACGGGTAATAGTGATCATCATTTTATCTACCGGCTGTTCTCCGTTCTCTGCAATGACCTTGATTTTGGGAAATGTAATTTCAGGGAACAGCGACGACTTCATATGCGCGTATGTGAATATACCCGTCATAATGACCAGCGCCATCATAAAACCGATAGGAGAACGGTATGAAAAGAAAAAGTTTTTCAAGGCTACTTCACGATTTTTATTTTCGCCGTATCCGGAAGGCCATAATTGCCGCTTAGGATAATCCGGTCTGACGGAGAAAATGCCGGAGCCAAAATCTCTTTATTCTCATCATTCTGCATCCCGATGGTCACCGGAACTTTCACGGCCACAGAATCGCTGATAAGCTTCATAACCCAGAAATTCTCCTCTTTTTCATCCGTCAGCACGGCAGCTTTGGGCAGCAACTGTGTGTTATCTTTTTTCTCGGTTTCTACCTTTACCCTGGCTATCAATCCTTCCGGCAGCTTATCGCCTTTTACTGGCTTTATTACAAAATTCTGCGTCTGGTTGTTAATATCCATTACAGGTAAATCGGATTGGATCACGGCATCCAGCTGCGAACCATCAGGCAGCAGTATTTTGCAGCTCTTGTTTTTGCTGAGGTATTTGTGAAATTCAAACGGGGCATCAATAAGAAAAACCAGGCTGTTTTGCTCTGCCACGGTGGCAAGCTGATCGCCGTCCTGCACATAATCGCCTTTCTGGTGCATGATGATACTTACAATACCATCTTTGGTTGACAATACCGGGATTTTACCCGAAAACCCGAGCTTGGAATTCTGAATACTCCCCAGGTTGTCGAGCGCTTTGGCTTCCTTTGTTTTGAGCAAAAACAATGTATCACCCCTGCGAACATTATCGCCAAGGGATATACGCACGTCAGAGATATAGCCGTTGGCAATAGATTTTATGGTTTCCTTTCTTAAAAAACCGGAGGTGGCATTCAGGGATATATAATCAGACATGGCCCCGTGTATAGGAGAAGTAATCTGGACGGGCGTTATTGCCTGAAGCGGATTTTCCGTCTCGTCAGCCACATTATGCATAGTGCATGATGCCAATAAAACCAAAACAAATCCAAAAACCGTATATTTCATTCGATTATAAAAGATCAATAAACCCGGGTGCAATTTACGGTTTCGATTATAACGGGAAAAACAATTTTTTTGCTTTACAGATTATCCCGATACTCAAAATCGAAAGGTGCCTTTGTTTGATTGTAGTTGAACCTGAAAAAAGTTAATTCTCTTTCAGGAATACCCCATTTTCGTCAAAGATCAGGTCCTTTCCTTTCACCTCTGCCTCAAACATATGTATTCCTTTTGCATCCGTAACTTTGCCTGCTTCTTTTATCCGGGCCTTCCCGTAGTGTGCTTTAACATAAGTTGCCACACTGGCTGGCAACGCACTTACAGGGATTGCATTTACAATTTCCACAAAATCCGCAGCCGGAGTGAATGTTGCTGCGTTTTCCTCACCGGTTTTTCCGCCCCAGTTTGCTTCATAATTGCCTTTTTCTTTCTCCCAGCTAACTTTTTTAGCCTCAGGGTATTTTTTAATAAAAGCAGCTTTTACATTTGAAGGAACCGCTTTATCACTGATATTTTGTGCCGCTGCATTCTGGCTTATTGCTGAGGATATCAGGAATAATAAAAGCATTATCTTATTCATGTTCTTAGATTTTGTACAAACATAAACAAAACCCATTGTTTCCAAGAACAATTTTTGGCATCCTATCATATGGAAACCCATGTCTTATTTCAAGGCTCATATTATATGCCGGATAAAAATTATGCATGGAAACCATTATAAAATATACTCCCCCATCCGAAATTATAACACAGGCTTTCTGGCTTATAATTCGTAGTTGATCATTGGTTGATTTTTTCGCTTGTTCATATCTCTTGGGTGACCTATACGGGATTTATCAATGTTTTCAAGACCTTTGCCATCACAAAATATTCAAAACCAAAGAAAGAATGAATTCATATGCAATTGCCGTTCACGGTGGCGCAGGCACTGTAAATAAAGATACCATCACTTCAGAACAGGAACTGGAATATATTTCAGGACTCAAAGCTGCCCTCGAGGCCGGAGAAAATGTTCTTAAAAACCATGGCAGTTCATTAGATGCCGTAGAAGCGGCCGTAATGTCCCTCGAAAATAATATCTTATTCAATGCCGGCAGAGGTGCGGTTTTTACCCATGAAGGCACCCACGAAATGGATGCCGCCATTATGGAAGGGGCGCAACTAAGGGCTGGTGCCGTGTCCGGTATATCAAACATCAAAAACCCGGTGCAGCTGGCAAGGGCTATTATGGATCATTCAGGAAGTGTGCTGCTGGCAGGTGAAGGGGCCAATGAATTTGCCCGTAAAATGAACTTCATATTTGAAGAGGATGAATACTTCTTCTCGCAATACCGCTACGACCAGCTCATGAAAATAAGGGATACTGATATCGTAAAGTTGGATCATTCTGTATCTGATAAAGCAGATGCCCCTAAGAAATTCGGAACCGTGGGTGCCGTGGCCCTGGATATAAATGGGAACCTTGCAGCTGCTACTTCTACGGGTGGCCTTACCAACAAAAGATATGGCAGAATAGGCGATACACCCATTATAGGGGCCGGTACCTATGCCAACAATAAAACATGTGCCATATCATGCACCGGTGTGGGCGAATATTATATCCGCGCCGTTGTAGGCCATGATATTTCCTGCCTGATGGAATACAAAGGCTATAGCCTGGAGCAGGCCTGTAACGAACTTGTCCATCACAAACTCATGGATCTTGGCGGTGAAGGCGGATTGATAGCCATAGATGCACAGGGCAATATCTGCATGCCCTTCAATTCAGAAGGGATGTACCGCGGTATGAAAAAGAAGGATGGGGATTTTGTAGTGGAGATCTACGCGTAGAGAAATCATCAATGATCAATGCCAGAAAATGATCAATGATCAATAATGTAATTAATTGTTTAAGAGATTACCCTAACCAATGGATGATAATCGATGAACTTCGATTAATATTATATGATCAATAGAAGCGGATCATTGATGATTGATCATTGATGATTGATCATTGTCAACTGATCGCCTTTAGCTGATCCACATAAAACTTCCGTTCATTCACATAATAGAAATTCCCTTTGGCCATAACATGTACAATCAGGTTTTCTATAGATATGGGCGCGCCTTCTTCAAGGTCGGCAAGGTTGGAATGCTTTATCTGATGCCCGTCGAAAATAAGAATAAGTCCGCTGCCAATGGCTTCCATCTCATTGCCTCTTTTCACCACCACACCCGTATCCTCACCAAGCCCTACGCCAATGCAACCCGGATTGCTGGCTACGGCCTGGGCCAGGCGCCCGAACCTGCCACGGGTTACAAAATGAGAATCAAAAATCACATCTCGCATAAAACCCAGCCCGGTAGTTATCTTCACTTCCCCTTTCAGGAGGGCCCCCTGGCTGCTGCCCTGGTATATCATCGTGTTTGACATGGCCATGGCCCCGGCACTGGTTCCCGCCACTACAAAATCCTCATTCATGTACCTGTCCATGATGATTTTCAGGAAGTCGGTTCCGCCCAGGATCATCGTCAGGCGAAGTTGGTTGCCCCCGGTAAACATCACTCCATCGGCTTTACGCACGCGGTCTTCAAAATCAGGGTTATGGGCATCATCCCTGTTTTTGATATGGATAAGGCCTATATTATGGCAGCCCAGCTTACCGAATGCCTGGATATAATTGGCGCCCACCTCCTCAGGAATGGCAGAGGCCGTGGTGATGACTTCGATATAAGAATCAACGCCCTTCATCTCGGAAATAATGCGCTTCAGAATGCCGGATTCAAAGAAATTAAGGTCATTTCTCTGGATAAAATTGGGCTCCGGAATGGTTCCTTTGTCTTCAGCACCACCAACCGATATAAGGGTTCCTAATGGGATCTCCATGTATAATAATGTTTAAAACCGCAGCAAATGTAGGTATATGCATTATCAGCTCCGGCTAATATTAAGATAATGTTATCACGATATCCACAATTGGACAATGAGACAATGAGACAATGAGACAATGAGGCAATTTGAAGATTTGAAAATTTGAAAATGGCTTCGCGCTCTGCTCTCGCGTCAGCAAACTCCCCCGTCCGAACGGATTCATCCGGGCGGGCCGCCTTAGTTGAGCCTGTCCCGCCTGTCCCGCCTGTCCCGCCTGTCCCGACCTCTTCGGGGACCTCTTCGGGGACCTCTTCGGGGACCTCTTCGGGAGGGTGGTTGGCAAAAGTCCGCTGATTCCACAATTTCCAAATTTCCAAATCTTCACATTTTCAAATAATTCCCTGTTCACTACACTGTACATTTTCCTGTTTTTTTAATGTTTTTATCGTTTATTCACTTACAATGAGCGGGTTAAGTGTCACGCCCGGGTGTACATTTGTGTTCATTTGCCGTGTCGTTTCAAATTTCATTTCACTATCTTTTTCATTTTCAGCATATAAGGTGTTCATCATATTGAAGCACGTTTTTTCCCGCAGATCACGCAGATTTCCGCAGAAAGGGAAGGCAAACCGCAAAGCCCGCCCGGCCATGCCCCGCCAGAATGATCTTTCGGGCTGGCATTCGGACGGGAACAAAAAGTTTCTTTACGCTCGCGACAGCCCATTTCCATCCCGAACGCTCGGGATTCAAATTGTCTTTCCTAACTACTAAATCCTACCCCCCGCCCGAACGTGCCTTTTCGGTCGGGCGGGCCTAACTCCTAACCCCTATTATAATATATATAGCGAACAGCCCAGGTGGGTGGATGCAGTCGAAAAATATTTTGTATCTAATTTTGAATCAATATCTTACAAGCGAAAATATTTTTGAAAATGTTTTACTTTTTTTAGAATACCAGGAAATGCTCCGGAGGAGCACACTGTTTGTAGAAAAATAAAGTACCGGTTTTGAGCTCCGTAGGAGCGACCTGTTATGCCCGCCGGTTCTTTACCCCGGTTTGTCTCCTTGCCCCGGTTTGTCTCCTGACAAACCGGAATCCGCTCACAAACAACCCTATTCGATCATTGTGTTTTTACGTTGAAAACAGAACCCCCGTTCTTTCAAGTGTTAAGCATAGCGTCCCCCCGTTCTTTCAAGTGTTAAGCGTAGCGTCACTTGGAATTCTGGAATATCCGCCCGGCTGAATGTCATTCGGACGGGGACAAAGGTCTATTGACCTTCTACAATATTTTTGCTATTATTCATCCGGAAGTCTATAGACTTCCTTCTATTTCTAAGTCACAAGTGTCGCTTCGCTTAACACTTGCGACAGCATTGTGGAGCCTGCAGCTTGTAGAAAATCAATAACAAACATATTTTAGCTCCAGAGGAGCAACCTGTTAAATGATTTGCTCCAAAACTGAATTTGCGTGCGCGTAGACCTCAGGGTCCCCATTGCTTTGTGGTTCAGCAAAATGGTGCCGCGGGAGACCCTGAGGGGAAGTTAAAAAATAGAACTAACGAATGAAGTGCTTGCCCTGGCAGATATGTATATTTCTGAAAAAGTAGTTGGTAAAACAAGCCTTGAGGATTGTCGCCACATTGCACTTGCCACAATAAATAAGGTAGATGTACTCGCCAGTTGGAACTTTAAACACATTGTAAACCTTGATAGGATTAAGGGATATAATTCAGTAAATTTAAGAATGGGTTATGCCATGCTTGAAATCAGAAGCCCGATAGAATTGATTAGTTATGAATAAGAAAAAAACAAAGGCCTTTGACGCCGTAAAAATGATGCGGGATGCCCGCGAAAAAATCAGCGCTGAAACACAAGGCATGACTTTAGAGCAACTGAAGCTATATATCGCTAAGGGTATCAGGAATAAGGATCAAGTTATACCTGTTAAGAAATAATTCTATGTACGTTCCGAACCGAATCAGAATCGGCAAAATCAAAATCCTCTTCTACTTCCGCCATATCGGCCAGGTACATCGGGTCTATAGCTGCATTTTGCATGAGAGCCATTTTTTCATCTCTCGTATTCAGTTCATCATCCACAATGACCATAACCCTTCCCCCATCCTTAAATGATTTCGGCAGATTTATGATCAGGCGATTGTCCTTTACGTTGCATATTTGCTTTATTGTCATTGCAGCACGTCCTTTTATGCAAATTTAACAATACCTCATGGAATAAAGTTACTTTATTGTCTTTTCCGGCACCTGTGGCGGACATGAAGAAGAGCAGAGAGCGAAGTGCGAAGAGCGACCATTACCAACTACCAACAAAAATAGTGTTGGTGTACGCTGGTACAATGTTGGTAATTTAAAACCGTTCCGACCTTGCGTTGGTCTTGTGACCAATGCCAAACAAGGGCGATTTTTTGATGCTGAGGGATCATGGACGGAACACCAACGAGGACACAAAACAGGATAGATTAATTATTCTCCTTTTAATTTTTTTAGAAAGTACTCGAAGTAATCTCTAGCCAGTCTATGGCTTCCCAAAAAATCAGACAAATCAAGAAGGGGGTCATTAAATTCCAAAAACTCAACTAAAGGCTTTGTGACATCGTCAGGCAAGTAATTAACAACGCCGTTACAAATCATTCCGTTTCTGACATTAGTAGCGTCAAACATTATATCTAATATTGGATTTTCATTGATATAGCATGTTGCTATCCAAAGATATTTCGGCAAGCTGGATGATAATATTTCTATTTTTCGAGGATCACCTAATGTAGAATCCCTTACTATCGTTTTGTAATTTTCGCTGAAGAGAATCCTGACATCCCATACAAGATCAGCAAGAATTTTGCCATCAAAAAATGTAGTCAATATACCATCAAATCCTAATACCAAATTTGAAATATCAGCATGCGAAATCCTAATTTTCGGGTAAAGAGGTATAATTATATGCTTTAAGATAGTCGGCCACTTTTGAGGGTGGACTTCGGTCCATGTGGTTACCAATTGATCATTTTTGAAAGTAATTCTTGCAAAGGGTCCCCATTGATCATCATGTGCATATAGTTTTTCAATATTGTCAGATAAATAGCTGATTTGCGCTTGAGGGTCAATATGAGTAAGCGGTTTCATCTTATGCCCGGAAACTGCAACTGCATGCAATCCGTACCTATCTCCATTTGGAACATCAATTACCAAAATAATTGGTATCCCAATTGGAGCATATGCGTTGATAATTTTTTTAAGGTACCTATTCGGAATACATGTGTCAGCTTGATACAAAGCATTAGTGAATGGGAAGTTTGGGGATTTTACTTCTGTAACCATCCCAGAGTTTATGATTGCTTGGCAAATTTGAATGATGTTCAAACCACTATTGGGAAACAGACGACTGCCGTCTAAATGCTTATTATCGGCATCCTTTGTAATTTCGCTTGGGGATTTTAAGGTTGTGTGAAAATCCGCCGCAGCTTTATTTAACATGGACCAAATGGCAGTCGTTGCACATGCTGCCAGAACTGCATCTTGTTCTTGAAATGCCAATGATTCAATTTCAAGGCAATTGCCAAACATATGTATTTTATACTTGCGCACTCCCCAAAAATTTCTGGTGCCACTATATGCTTTTAACACCGTATAGCCAATAACAGTTACGGGAATGGGTTTAACGACAATAAAGCCTAAATAGCCATCCCAAAAAGGCGACTCGTTGTCACCATTGATAATTTCCTGCACAAATTCCTCTTCTGTGAAGGTGTTTGCAAAAAAGTGAACTCGTTTGCAGATTTTCGGATATTTTTCAAAGCAAAGTGCGTAATAAGAAGCATAATCTTCAAGAAAGTCCTTGCTTACATACTCATCTTCAATAACAATAGTCGCTGATTTCAGACCTTCATCACCTAAATAGCCTTGCAAATAAAGATAGTGGTTCTTATCCCTAATTATGTCTGGCGTAGTAAAAGGATTTTGCAAGGATTCTGCTAAAGAATCCTCAGAGTATGGAATTATTTTCACAAACGCTGTTTTTACAGTTGAACAACAAATCGTAACTGATCTTCATCAAGTTCATTAAAACGCCGCATTTCGTCTTGCTGCCTTTTTACTTCTTCCTTAACTGTATTGTAAAAACTGTCGCTGGAACTATCTATTTCTTTCACATCAAACGTTACTCCCTCTTTTAGAATTTGCGAGGCTTGTAATTGATTCTCAGTCTTTTTTGGTTCTTGCATGCTCAATTTTTTAAGGAGTGCAAATTTAAGCAAATAAAATTATAAGCATCGAATGTAATAAAACTTTTCGAATATAAAACAAAAATTACTCCTTAAACTTAAAAAAGATTATGTCATACACTAGTATGTAATCTATTTTTTGCCTTTATTTTTGGGAATATTCTTTTTAGCGGAGCTATTTGAGTCCATTTTAATGGCAGCAACTAGTTTGTATTCTAGTTGAGGGGCATCGAGAGATATCTGTGGTATTTTAAAAGTGCGTTTGCTATATGGCTTTCCATTAATAATATCATCAACATAGATTCCAACACCAGCAAATGAGGCTGAACTCGGAAAGAGTTTTTTGAAACGACCATATTCAATCTCGTTTTCAGGAAACAAAAAGCCAGTAGATGCCAGCCATTCGGAGACCCAGTCGTGATCTTGTGCAGTTTTATTTTCCATATTCGTTCAAAATTTTTTGAGCCACTTCATTTGCTTCTTTTTTATAAAATCTGATGGTATTCTGACTTAATTTAAATTCAATCCTTAGCTTCTCCAATAGAGTACGCGGTAGCTTTTTACCACTCCGCTCGTAGGCTTTATAGGTAAGAAAAATAGCCTTGTGCTTGGGTCCGAGCTTGTCTAGTGCCTTTTCAATTTTTCGGCTTACCTCCATAAGTTCCGTTTTTTTATCATTTCCAGTTCCATTTGGTAAAACTGGGAAGTCAAAAATAATTTCTTCTTCACCAGCACCTGAAATAGCATTAACGTTATCCTTGTGATTGATAAGTAATCGCCTACAAATTTTGTGTATGTAAAAGACGAAACACTTATCAATATCTCCAGTATTACATTTTTCAGGGTCAAATTTTGGATATTTCCAAAATCTGTCAAATGCGGTATATGCAATTTCATCGGCCACATCTAAATCATATCCCCATTTTCGAACTACAACTCTAATATTACTAATTACTTCATTCTGAAATCGAAAACAAATACACCTAAAAGCAAGTTCAGCCAACTCTACCTCTCCCGGTTCAATCCTTTTCCGAATGAGTTCAATAAGTGTATTAGTAGAAAATTCAGTTAATGCTTCCCAGTTGCCGGCCATATTCAAATGTACAACTTATATACCAAAAACCGTTGGTAACGATTTTGGTATAGCAGTTGAAAAAGGTTAGTAATAACAAGAAATACCGACCTGAAAATAATACAAATAAAACAAATTGAAAATAATATGCAAACACTTAAGGTAAATGGAAAGGAATACGAATGGCACCATCAATACATAACTGGTGCGGAAATCAAAAAAATTGCAGAAATTGATCCGCAGGTTGATTTATATCGGCTTGTTCAGCAACCCTATTCTAATGAGCTAATTGCTGATGATTCTAACGTTGATCTCGCACGTGCAGAAATTGAGGAATTTCTAACGAAGGCTAAACTTAGGTTTACAATCAACAAGAAAGGTTTTGAAACATACAACCAATTTATTACTGGGAAAGAGATTAGAGTATTGGGGAAAATCAATGAGGAAGATGAGATTTTTCTCCTTGTTGAACCGCCGAACCAGCCTGAATTCATAAAAGACGAAACAAGGGTTGATCTTGCGTTGCCCGGTAAGGAACACTTTGTCTCAATAGAAAAGCCTTTCGAAGGTGTTCTGATAGTAAATGGACGTGAAAAACCTTGGAGAGAACGAACAATTTCATTTTCTCAAGTTGTTACACTGGCATTTGGCGCATATGACAACAATCCAAATAAGGTGTACACGGTAACTTATGATAGGGGGCCAGCACAAAACCCTGAGGGAACCATGGTAAAAGGAGATATTGTAATTGTAAAAAATAAAATGATATTCAATGTCACAGCTACAGATAAATCTTAGCCCTGATCTCAAACGTCTAAGGGACGAGGGATATGACATTGAGGTACGAGGTGGGCATTTAATTGTCCATCATGTGCCTTATGTAAATGCTAACCAGATAATAGCGTTTGGCAAATTGATTTCAACATTAACATTAAATAATAATAGAACAATTCGGCCTGATAATCATGTTATTGGATTTATGGGAGATTATCCTTGCAATAAAGATGGGACTTCCATAACAGCTATTCAACATGCTAATCCTAATCGACAAATAGACAATGGGATAGTAATGAATTTTTTATTTTCCAATAAGCCACCAAATGGTTATGACAATTATTATCAAAAAGTTACACAATATTTAAAAATAATTTCAGGGCCAGCAAAATCTCTTGACCCACGTGTTTCGGATCGTACTTACCCAGTAATTGAAGAAACTAATGATGAATCAGTTTTTTCATATATTGATACTAATTCCAGTCGCGCAAATATTAATCATCTTAACAATAAGTTCAAAGATCAACGAATTGCGATAATTGGATTAGGTGGTACAGGGGCATATATTTTAGACCTGGTAGCGAAAGCACCAGTATCAGAAATCCATCTATATGATGGAGACGTATTTTTACAACATAATGCCTTTAGATCACCAGGGGCTGCATCTGTTGAAAAATTAAAACTACAGCTAAAAAAAGCTGAATACTACCGGGAAATTTATTCTTCTTTGCATCGGTTCATTCATGCACACTGTTACTATATCAATAAAGAAAATTTAGAGGAGCTTAATAACATTTCTTATGTTTTTGTTTGTATCGATAAGAATGGCGATAGGAAAATGGTAATTGACTATCTCCTTGCTCAAAAGATTCCCTTTATAGACGTGGGCCTTGGTGTCAATCATACAGATACTAATTTAATTGCTACGATACGTGTTACAACTGGTACTTCGGCTAAGAATGATCATCTAAGTACAAGGATTCCTTTTGAAGACGATGACAACAATGAATACAATACCAACGTTCAAATAGCGGATTTAAACGCGCTTAATGCTTCTCTGGCAGTAATAAAATGGAAAAAATTAAGTGGATTTTACCAAGATTTAAAGGAAGAACATCATACAACATATTCATTAAACGTTTCTCAATTATTGAACAATGATTTTACAGCATAAATTCGTTGAATTTATACCCGAACATCTAGAGGATGGAGTAGTTTACGTGTCAATCGAATATAGCACTGCAGTGCATAAATGCATATGTGGATGTGAGAAAGAAGTAGTAACGCCTTTATCTCCAACAGATTGGCAATTATCATTCAATGGAAAAGCTATTTCCTTATACCCATCAATTGGCAACTGGAATTTTGCATGCAAATCCCACTATTGGATTACTAATAATGTAGTTAAACACTCAACTTCATGGACACAAAAAGAAATAGATAAGGGACGCAAAGATGATAAAAAGAAAAAGAAGCGATTTTTTTCAAAAAGAGAAAAATAATATTCAACCTTTATTTGGTAATTGGCTAGAGAATGGTGAACTATATAAATTCTATACTGACAAGATGTTTATAAAAATCACATTATTATTGTAAGAGTTTTCGATATTTGTATTCAATAAAATTTAATAACATGAATCTAAAAACAAATAAGCAGTTTATACTTGTCGTAATTATCCTATTCATTGTTAGTGGCACATTTGCTTGGTTGCTTTATAAATCCAATAAGGAAGAGGTACAAAGCCTTAAAAACAAACAAGATGAAAATTTAAAAAACGACTCGATTTTATTACAAGAACAGCAAAAAATTAAATCTGATATGCATCAATTGGGATACATTGTAAGTAAACATCATGAAGTTTTTAACAGAACGGTGGATCAAACCCAAGAAGAAGCAAAACGAAATCCAATTGGATTTAAGCAAAGTTCCAAGTCGTAAAACCCCCGTTCTTTCAAGTGTTAAGCTTAGCGTCACTTGGAAGAACAGAATATCCGCCCGGCTGAATGCCATTCGGACGGGGGCAAAGGTCTATTGACCTTCTACATTTTTTTTTGCTATTGTTCATCCGGAAGTCAATAGACTTCCTGCTATTTCTAAGTCACAAGTGCTGCTTCGCTTCACACTTGCGACAGCATGGGTGGTGTTGAAATCAGATCTCTCTCCCGAGCTTTCGGGATCGAGATGACAGCGGAATTAAGTGTTCGTAATTGCTAAAACGCGAACCTTCGGGTTCATAATTCGTAATTCGTAATTCTTCTCCCTATATTGGTGCCCAATTTCAAAACAAGGGGAATATGAAGATACTGGAAATAAAAACCATGCGCGGACCGAACTACTGGTCTATCCGCCGCAAAAAACTCATTGTAATGCGGCTGGACCTGGAAGAAATGGAAAGCAAGCCGACCAATAAAATAGATGGTTTCCTGGAACGGCTGCAGCTGATGTTCCCGGGCATGATAGCGCACCGCTGCTCTGAAAACGTGGAAGGCGGTTTCTTTTTACGCGTTCGCGAGGGCACCTGGATGGGCCATGTCATAGAGCATATCGCCCTTGAAATACAGACCCTTGCGGGTATGGACTGTGGTTTCGGGCGCACCCGCAGCACCAGTGTGCCGGGGGTGTACAATGTGGTATTTTCGTACATGGAAGAAAAGGTAGGCCTGTATGCGGCCAAGGCGGCGGTACGTATCGCCGAGGCGCTCATCAGTGGTGAACAATATAACCTGGATGAGGACATACAGGCCATGCGCGAGATACGCGAGCGCGAACGTTTTGGCCCGAGTACCGGCTCTATTGTAGATGAAGCCATTGCGCGCGATATACCTTATATCCGCCTCAACAACCAGAGCCTCGTGCAACTGGGCTATGGCAAAAATCAGGTGCGTTTTCGTGCCACCATGACGGAGCGCACCAGCTCCATAGCCGTAGACCTGGCCAGCAATAAAGAAGAAACCAAACGCATGCTGGAAGAAGCGGCCATACCGGTAGCCAAAGGCCTCTGCATCTCTGCCCTGGAAGATGTGCAGACCTGTATCGAAAAGGTAGGTTTTCCGCTGGTATTTAAACCATTAGACGGCAACCACGGCAAGGGCGCGTCCATCAATGTAAAAACAAAAGAAGATGCCGAATCGGCTTTTCATCATGCCAAATCCTATTCCCGGAAGATCATTGTAGAGAAATTTATTTCGGGTTTCGATTTCAGGGTGCTGGTCATCGATCATAAATTTATTGCCGCCGCCCTCCGCGAACCGGCGCATGTTATCGGCGATGGCACGTCTAATATCGAACAACTGATAGCGGCAGAAAACAAAGATCCACGCAGGGGTTTCGGGCACGAAAATGTACTCACCGAAATAAGCATCGACCGCGAAACCATGGAGCAGCTCGCCAAGCAGGACTATAGCCTGGAAACGGTTTTGCCTCAGGGCGAAAAATGCTACCTCAAAGGGACCGCAAACCTCAGTACCGGTGGCACTTCTACTGATGTAACGGATGTAGTACACCCTGAGAATATTTTTATTTTTGAAAGGATATCGCGCATCATCGGGCTGGATATATGTGGTATCGATATCATGGCTACCAATCTCAGCGAACCCCTCGCCATCAGTGGCGGTGTGGTGCTGGAGGTAAATGCCGCACCGGGTTTCCGCATGCACCTGGCCCCGGCTAATGGGCTGCCCCGCAATGTGGCCGCACCGGTACTGGATATGTTGTACCCGCCCGGCAAGCCCTTCCGCATTCCCATCATTGCCATCACAGGTACCAATGGAAAAACAACTACTACGCGCCTGATATCGCATATCGCCAAGGGGATAGGCTACCATGTGGGCTTTACCACGTCGGACGGGATCTATGTAGGCAACTCCATGCTCCTGAAAGGCGATACCACGGGGCCCTTCAGCGCGGAGTTTATTTTGAAAGACCCGACGGTGGATTTCGCAGTACTGGAAACGGCACGCGGCGGCATCCTCAGGGCGGGACTTGGTTTTGGGCAGTGTGATGTGGCGGTGGTAACCAATATACAACCCGACCACCTGGGCCTGAGCGATATACATACCGTGCAGGAAATGGCCAAAGTAAAAGGCGTGGTGGTAGACAGCGTGAAACCCAATGGCTATGCGGTACTGAATGCGGATAATGAACAGTGCGTGGAAATAGGCAAAAAAGCCGACTGCCAGCTGGCCTGGTTCAGTATGGATGAGAACAACCCGGTGGTGGTGGAGCATTGCAAAAAAGGCGGCATTGCGGCGATCTATGAAAACGGCTATATCACCTTTAAAAAAGGCGACTGGAAATTCAGGGTAGAAAAGGTATCCAAAGTACCCATCACGTTTGGGGGCCGCGTTACTTTTATGATCTATAACGCCATGGCTGCCACCCTCGCCAGCTATGTATATGGTTTCAAGATCGACGACATCCGTACCAGCCTGGAAACATTTATTCCGTCGAGTGCACAAACACCGGGGCGGATGAATATTTTCAATTTCAAAGACTATACGGTGATGATCGATTTCGCACATAATGCGGATGGGTTCAATGGCATCAAAGAGTTTTTAGCAACGGTAGATTCGCCGTATAAAATCGGCATCATTACCGGTACCGGCGACCGGCGTGATGATGACATCCGCGAACTGGGCCGTATCTCTGCTGAGATGTTCGACCATATCATCCTAAGGCAGGATAAATTCCTGAGAGGCAGGCTGGCAGAAGACATTTTACGATTGTTGATAGAAGGCATTCATGAAGTGAACCCGAATAAATCCTACGAATATATCCCCAAAGAGATCGAAGCCCTGAAACATGCTTTTTCCATTGCACAGCCGGGCACTTTTATTACGGCCCTGAGTGATGTGATCGACAATGCCATAGATGTGGTAGAGAGCTATCTGGAAGAAGAGAATGCGAGAGGATAGAGAGGAGAAGAAGAAACAGAAAGAGAAAGAGAAAGAGAGGGGGAAGGAGAGTGCCCTGATCCTATAGCCTGCCTGCTGCAGACAGTGGAACTATCCCTGTATTTGTTGATGATCAAAAGTTCAGTATCTGAATAACCACAAATCGTAAGCCTCCTTTAGGAGGTTTGGAGGGGGGCGGAGAATGTTTCTGATAGGCAAGCAAATTTCTGAATCAGGATTTTCAGGATGAGAAGATGAACAGGATAACTGAAACGAAAAGAAAGTTATTGCTGACCGTGGTCGGTGTTCATGCCGATCTCTTCCAAACATTTCTGCTTAGTAATGAGAAGAGGTTGGAACTATCTGCGCATTTGTTGATTATCCAAAGTTCAGTATCTGAACAACCACAAATCGTAAGCCTCCTTTAGGAGGTTTGGAGGTGGGGTGGAGAATGTTTCTGATACGCAAGCAAATTTCTGAATCAGGATTTTCAGGATGAGAAGATGAACAGGATAACTGAAACGAAAAGAAAGTTATTGCTGACCGTGGTCTGTGTTCATGCCGATCTCTTCCAAACATTTCTGCTTAGTAATGAGAAGAGGTTGGAACTATCCGAATATTTGATGATGATCAAAAGTTCAGTATCTGAGTAACCATAAATCGTAAGCCTCCTTTAGGAGGTTTGGAGGGAGGGGTGGAGAATGTTTCTGATAGGCAATCAAATTTCTGAATCAGGATTTTCAGGATGAGAAGATGAACAGGATCAGACAGAAGGTATCCTGGCTATCCAGATAATCCATAAATCCTGCAAATCCTGATTCAGAATTCTTCTTCCAATCTTTTAATTTTCCAATCTTCCAATCTTTTAATCAAGTATACAATATCCCTCCCCTGTCCCCGTCAACAGACTAAAGGATTATTATGATCTTAGGACTCATTTTACTTTTAAGATTCATGTTTCAACGGTATGTGCCAGCCTGTGCCCAAAAGCGAGTGGCACGGGTTTGAGGCTTAATACCTAACTTTGCAGGCTATTTCTATATAAATACATGACAAAACAACCGTCTTTACACTATTGGAAGACATTGCCTGACAGAGATGAGGTACTGGAACTGATCTATGCTTTTATAAGGGCATTGCACGACAAAAACCCGGTACAGGCAGAGAGTTTTGTAATGGTAAACGATATGGCTTTCTTCGAAAAAGTGCTCGACGATTCGTTACGGGCCTATTTGAATATGGTAATCGAAGACCAGGAATGGGATGATTATTTAGAAAAAAACCTGGCTTTTGAAGTGGAAGATCCCTCCGTTCTGGATGAAGTATTGATGCAACCCGAATTTAGTGGCAAGCAATTTGTATTAAGTCCGAACGAAACGATAAGTTTACAGATTGGTATGCGCGAACAGGTAACGCCTATAAGGCTCCATTTCATACTTCTGGAAGCAGATGAATTATATTTTATTAAAATACAAAGGATTACATCGAAGTAAATACATAAAAAGCCCAAAGCTTAACAAATAATAACCCCTGGTTTTGACAAAAAAAACAAGAACTTCAGAAAAACCCTTAGTGACAGAAGATAAAGCAAGTGACATTCTGGCGCCTTTGAGCCATGCCATAGTAGAAGCTATGCAGAGCAAAAAAGGGCAGGATATTGTAAGCCTTGACCTGCGGAAACTGGATAACCGGTTTGTAGATAAATTTATTATCTGCCATGGTGACAACGACCGGCAGGTGGAAGCCATAGCCAAAGAAGTAGAAGACCATGTAAAGAAAACTTTGAACGACAGGCCCTGGCATCGCGAAGGTTTTGAAAACAGGGAATGGATATTGCTTGACTATGTAAATATTGTCGTTCATGTTTTTCTCAAGGAAAAAAGAGAATTTTATGCCATTGAGGAACTCTGGGGCGATGCTGATATTGAAGAATTTGAAGAATTATAAAATACTTTTTGAAATAAATAATGAACAATCCCAAAGAAAATAATAAACCGGACAACGGTGGTGATGATGATTTTCCGGGTATGCCCAAGGGCCCGAAAAAACCGAAGTTTAATTTTTACTGGATCTATCTGATCCTCACATTTGTCATTCTGCTTGTCCTCTTCTGGCCGCATAATGAAGGCAAGAGCGCCCAATGGGGCGATATCAAAGACAAATATGTTGCTTCGCATGAAGTGGACAAATTTGTGATCATAAAAGGACAGGGCGAAGTGGAAGTATACCTTACACCTGACGCTGCTGCCAAACTTAGCCAGGGCCAGAAAGAAAGTCCTTTTGCCTCGGCCACCAAAAACAGCCCGCAGTTTGTACTGGAAATGAGCGAAGACCGCCTGAGCCAGAACCTGAAACAACTTGCCGATGAGAAAAACGACAAGACCATTTCAGATATCCGTGTGGATGAAGAACAACGTACCGACTATGCGCCTATAATTAACTGGCTGTTGCCGGTGGGTCTGCTTATCCTGGTATGGATGTTTTTCATGCGCCGTATGGGCGGGGGCGGTGGTCCGGGCGGACAGATATTCAACATAGGGAAAAGCAAGGCTACCCTTTTTGAAAAAGATACCAAGGTAAATGTAACATTCAAAGATGTTGCAGGACTTGAAGAAGCCAAAATTGAGATCATGGAAATCGTTGATTTCCTGAAAACACCAAAAAAGTATACCGACCTGGGAGGCAAAATCCCCAAAGGAGCCCTTTTGATCGGCCCTCCGGGTACAGGAAAAACCCTGCTCGCCAAAGCTGTGGCCGGGGAAGCCAATGTGCCTTTCTTCTCCCTTTCAGGTTCTGATTTTGTGGAGATGTTTGTAGGTGTGGGCGCATCGCGTGTAAGAGATCTGTTCCGTCAGGCCAAAGAAAAAGCACCGTGTATCATATTTATTGATGAAATAGATGCCATTGGCAGGGCCCGGGGTAAAAACCTGGTACAGGGTGCCAATGACGAGCGTGAAAACACACTCAACCAGCTCCTTACAGAAATGGATGGGTTCTCAACCAATTCGGGGGTCATCATTCTCGCAGCCACCAACCGCCCTGATATACTGGATACCGCATTGATGCGCCCTGGCCGTTTCGACAGGCAGATATCTATCGACAAACCAGATATTGCCGGCCGCGAAGCTATTTTTGATGTGCATCTGCGTCCTGTCAAACTCGGCACCGATGTGGATGCCCATAAACTTGCTGTGCAGACACCGGGATTTGCAGGGGCTGAAATAGCCAATGTATGCAATGAAGCCGCGCTAATTGCTGCCCGTAAAAGCAAAACCCAGGTAGAAATGCAGGATTTTCAGGATGCCATTGACCGCGTTATCGGCGGACTTGAAAAGAAAAACAAAATCATATCCCCGGAAGAAAAGAAAATTGTGGCTTACCATGAAGCCGGTCACGCCATTGTAGGCTGGTTTATGGAATATGCTGCGCCCCTTGTAAAGGTCTCTATTGTGCCGCGTGGGGTAGCAGCATTGGGATATGCCCAGTACCTGCCTAAAGAACAATATTTATATACAAAAGAGCAGCTGCTCGATACCGTATGCATGACCCTCGGGGGCCGGGTAGCTGAAGATATTGTTTTCGGGATGATCTCTACAGGTGCACAAAATGACCTGGAAAGGATCACGCGCCTTGCCTACGATATGATCGTAATGTATGGGATGAACGATAAAGTGGGTAATGTTTCATACAATGATCCGCAAAACGAATACGGTTTTAACAAGCCTTTTTCTGAGAAAACTGCAGAAATGATTGACAATGAACTGCGTTTATTTATTGCAGATGCCTATGCCCGCACCAAAAAACTTCTGATAGAAAAGAAAAAAGAACTTTATATGCTGGCAGGTGTGTTGCTTGAAAAAGAAATCATATACCAGAGCGACCTGGAAACCATGCTTGGGAAAAGACAATGGACGGAAAAAGAACCTGAAGCTACTCCTCTGGAAACAATTTCTGACCTTGATAAAACAGCGGCGTTCTCTGATAATACCGAAAAGCATATAGAAGCTCCGAACGGGCAGTCGGAACCTGCTGATAAAGGGGCAGCATTAGCCCCAGACAGCCTGGAAAAGGATAAGGAATAAGTCAGCGTATTATCTTTAACCTTTCCTTAACAGTCTATTAAAAAATAAACAGTTTACTTTGCAAATAGTTTGCAGAGTAAACTGTTTTAATGAATGCCTGAAAACAATATCTGGAAGTTCAATATGCCCCTGAGCAGGTTCACCAACCTGATAACAAGATCATATTATGGTGCACTCACAAAAAAGCTGGAGCATCTTGATATTGAGCATTATTATACTATTCTTATTACCATTGAAGAACAAAAAGGCAGTCCCTGCAGTCAGCAATCGCTTTGTGATCTGTTACAGGTGGATAAAGCATCGATGGTAAAGAAAATAGATTATCTGGCGAAAAAAGGCCTGGTAAAAAGGACCAAAAACCCAAAAGACCGGAGGGAACACAGAATATGCCTTACAGAAAAGGCTTTCGGCATTATGCCCGAAATACATAATGCGGTGAACGAACTTAATACAAAAGCCACGCAGGGAATGACCCCGGAACAGACCAAAGATTTTTTCGAATCACTCTGGAAAGTTTACGATAATATCTCTGCGCAGCCAGCACATGATGTAGCATATAAAATCAACAAAGTAAAAAAATCATTGCCCAAATGAAAATAAGGAACATAGTTATTATTGCTGTTATAGTCCTGTTTATCGGATTTCTTGTATATAATAAAATCAGAAACACCAATACTGAATTACAAAAGAACAAAGCAATAGCCGCTCAAAAAAACACATCAGCCATTGTAGATATTGCAATAGTGAATCCAGCCAGGCTCGACAACCGGATCATGAGCAGCGGTACCATAATAGCCAATAACGAAGTGGATCTGTTCAGCGAAATTTCCGGGAAAATCACGCATATATATTTCAAAGAAGGCGGCAGAGTTACCAAAGGTGAACTGCTGGTAAAAATATATGATGAAGATCTGCAAGCGCAGCTGATGCGTGCAAAAGCAGCATATGCTATAGCTTCAGAAACGGAGGCAAGAAATAAAAAACTGCTTACAAAACAGGGAATCAGTGAAGAAGAATATGATCAGAGCCGAAGTGCTCTCGATGAAGCCAAAGCGGATGTGGACCTCCTCAAGGTTCAGATCTCAAAAACCGAAATCAGATCTCCATATAATGGTGTTATTGGTTTGAAAAATGTGAGTGAAGGAACGTTTATTGCGCCTTCGGTAAAAATAGCCACCATTCAGGAAATTGAACCCATAAAATTAGATTTTTCTGTACCTGAAAAATATATGGCCAGGGTAAATGTTGGCGATGGCGTCAAATTTACAGTACAGGGATTAAAGGATACATTTACGGCTCAAATATTTGCAATAGAACCAAAAATTGACCTCGCCACCCGAAGCCTGATGGTGAGAGCTGTATGTCCCAACAAAGATGAAAGAATAAAACCCGGTGCATTTGCTGAAGTAAATCTTGTTTTAAAAGAAAGCGACAATGCCATTTTGGTCCCCACACAATCTATTATTCCGGTATTGAAAGGCAACAAAATATATCTCCTGAAAAACGGGAAAGCAAAATTGATTGATATTAAAACCGGGCTTAGAAACGATACCTCCATAGAGGTAACTGAAGGACTGCAAGCGGGAGATTCTATTATTACCACCGGAATAATGATGCTGAAACCCGGAAGTGCTGTGCGGATTAAAAATATTGAAAAATGAGAAGGAAAATAAATACCGGATTTCAGACCCCAATAAATAATAATCAGGAATTATGAGTCTTTCCTCCATAAGTATTAAAAGACCCGTACTTGCAACGGTAATGTCCATTACCATTGTGGTATTCGGGATATTAGGCTACAGCTATCTTGGTGTTCGGGAATACCCTTCGGTAGACCCGCCGATCATTACGGTGGCCACATCCTATTCCGGAGCTAATGCTGACGTAATAGAATCACAGATCACCGAACCTCTGGAAAAATCTATAAACGGTATTGATGGTATCAGGTCTATATCATCAACAAGCGCATTGGGCACCAGCACCATAACAGTAGAATTCAACCTTGGTGCCGACCTGGAAACGGCAGCAAATGATGTAAGAGACAAAGTAGGCCAGGCGGTAAAGCAGCTGCCTGTGGATATAGATGCGCCACCAGTGGTAACCAAAGCAGATGCCAATGCCAATGCCATTATTGCAATGACCTTACAAAGTGATACCAGGAGCCAGATCCAGGTTGACGATTATGCAGAAAATGTACTTGTGCAAGGACTGCAAACCATTCCGGGGGTAAGTTCCATCCAGATCTGGGGACAAAAAAAATATGCCATGCGGCTATGGCTCGATCCCAAAAAACTTTCTTCTTACGGATTGACATGTCTTGATGTACAAAATGCATTAACAAGTCAGAATGTAGAGTTGCCGGCAGGAAAAATTGAAGGAAACACCACAGAACTTACCGTAAGAACGCTGGGAAGATTGTATTCTGAAGAGGATTTTAACAACCTGATCATAAAAACGGCAGGCGATAATACAGTCAGGTTTAAAGATGTAGGCTATGCTTTGCTGGGTTCTGAAAATGAAGAAACCATCCTCAAAGAATCAGGGGTACCTATGATAGGACTTGGTATTGTACCGCAACCGGGTGCCAATTATATTGATATCGCCAGCGAATTTTATAAAAGGCTTGATAAAATAAAACAGGATCTTCCGAAAGATCTGAAAGTAAATATCGCACTTGACGACACAAGATTTATTAAGCAGTCTGTATCAGAAGTAAAGGAAACCCTTCTCATTGCATTTGCGCTTGTTGTGATCATTATATTCCTGTTTTTCAGAGATGCCCTTATTGCATTCAGGCCGTTAATAGATATTCCTGTGTCCCTGATCGGTGCATTTTTCATCATGTATATTGCAGGCTTTTCAATAAATGTTCTTACCCTTCTTGCTATTGTACTTGCTACGGGACTTGTGGTAGATGATGGTATTGTTGTAACCGAAAATATTTATAAAAAAGTAGAACAGGGTATGGGGATCAGGCAAGCGGCCTTTAAAGGATCCAATGAAATATTTTTTGCCGTTATTTCTACATCCATTACGCTCGCAGCTGTGTTTTTACCCATCGTCTTTTTACAGGGGTTCACCGGTCGGTTATTCCGTGAATTTGGTATCGTAGTAGCAGGCGCGGTGCTTATATCGGCATTTGTTTCGCTCTCGCTTACCCCGATGCTGAATGTAAAACTTATCAGAAAAAACCAGAACCGTACCAGATTCTACGAAAAAACAGAACCGTTTTTTGTGGCTATGATAAGTGGGTATAACAGGGCATTGGATAAGTTTTTGAAAAGAAGATGGATGTCTTTGGCATTCATTGTAGCATCTGCTCTTATTATTTTTTTCATTGGAAGATTACTGCCTTCAGAACTCGCCCCGCTTGACGACAGAAGTTTGCTGAGAATAAGTGCTACAGCACCAGAAGGTTCCTCCTATGAATTCATGAACAATTACATGGACAGCCTCACCCATTTTATAAAGGATTCGGTTCCTGAATCGAATATTGTTTTAACGGTTACAGCTCCGGGTTTCTCAGGCTCAGGGGCCGTTAATACAGGTATTATGCGATTAACGCTAAAACCACCGGCTGAGCGAAAAAGAAGCCAGCAACAAATAGCTGATTATATCTCAGCCCATTTAAAAAACATTCCCAATGCAAAAGCTTTTGTAGTTCAGGAGCAAACCATTAGTGTTGGTTCAGGTGCCAAAACGAGCTTGCCTGTTCAGTTTGTATTGCAGGCAGAGAACTTTGATAAACTTCAGAAATACCTGCCAAAATTTATGGATGAAGTAAACAAAGACCCGACATTTCTGGGAACTGATGTAAATCTGAAATTTAATAAGCCGGAACTGATTGTAAATATAAACCGGGCAAAAGCAAAAGAACTTGGGGTATCTGTAATGGATATTGCCCAGACACTCCAGCTTGCTTTTTCAGGAGAACGTTTTGGCTATTTCACAATTGCAGGAAAACAATACCAGGTGATGGGACAATTTGACAGGGAAAACCGCGATCAACCTATTGATCTTAAATCCATATATGTAAGAAACCTTAACGGCAATTTAATTCAATTGGATAATGTGGTAAAGGTTCAGGAGCAAAGCAGCCCGCCGCAACTCTATCACTTCAATCGTTACGAATCTGCAACCGTTTCTGCAGGACTTGCCCCGGGCAAAACTATTGGAGATGGGATAGATGCTATGAACAGAATTGCCAAAAAGACGCTTGACAATTCTTTTACCACAGCACTTTATGGTGCTTCCAGAGATTATGCTGAAAGTTCAGGCAATATTGTGTTTGCCTTCTTACTTGCTTTAGGTCTCATATACCTTGTACTGGCGGCGCAATTTGAAAGCTTTATAGATCCTTTGATCATTATGCTCACCGTTCCATTGGCACTTGCCGGAGCGTTGCTTACATTATGGTATTTCGGACAGACACTTAATATTTTCAGCGAAATCGGCATTATTGTTCTTATCGGGCTGGTCACCAAAAATGGTATCCTTATTGTGGAATTTGCAAACCAGCGGAGAGAACATGGGCTGGAAAAAAGAGCCGCCGTTTTGGATGCCGCCACCTCACGACTTCGTCCTATCTTAATGACAAGCCTTGCTACAGTGCTCGGTGCACTTCCTATTGCATTAGCCCTTGGCGCAGGATCAAAAAGCCGAGCCCCAATGGGAATTGCTATTATTGGTGGATTGTTATTTGCCCTGCTTTTGACCCTGTTTGTTATTCCTGCTATATACACATATCTGTCACCCCGCAATTTTACTATTATAGACAATGCAGAAGACGAAAAATTAATAAATGAGCCTGATATTGCCGTCGGGGAAGAAAAAATATTGCCAAATTGAACTCGTAATTCAAAAAAAGGAAACGCATAATTTATGAACTATTTGATTTTAAAAATAAAAATGATGGGTGGAAATTTTAGAAGGATTTCACAAAAATTTTATTTTGTTTCATTCCTGAGCATCAGCCTTTTTATGCTGTTTTTTAGCCCGGTTGCAGATGGGCAGAAAATAAAATCCCTTAATGAGATATTACAGGATGGGCTCAAAAATAATTTTGACATACAGATAGTGAGAAATGTTTCGCAGATAAGTAAAAACAATAACAGCTTTGGCAATGCCGGTTATTTTCCAACCCTCGAAGCTGATGGTACGGGAACTGAAAGTAACCAGCATATCAATCAGCAGTATAGTAACGGATCAGACATTCAAAAAACCGGCGTAAAAACAACAAACCTTACTGCGGGGATAGAACTGGACTGGACTGTTTTTAATGGCTTTCTCATGTTTGCAGCCAAGCACAACCTGAATGCCCTGGATAAAATAGGTATGTTGAATTTCAGAAATCAGGTAGAAATAAGTTCTGCTGCTATTATATCAGCCTATTACAATATTGTCCGCCAGCAGGAACAGGTAAAAGTGTTGAAAGAATCTATAAAAATATCTTCTATAAAACTTGATATTGCCAAAACGAAATTCGATATCGGATCCGCATCGAAACTGGATTATCTCCAGGCAGAAGTGGATCTGAATGCAGACAGTGCCAATTATATCAACCAGGTTGCAAGTGTTAAAAAAGCAAAAAAGGTATTGAATTATCTTATCGGAGAAAAAGACACCAGTAATTATCTTGTTGCTGATTCTATAATTCTTGCACCTGCAATTTCTTTTAATGGACTTCAGTCGCTTGCCCTACAGCAAAATGAAGTCATACTCGCTGCAGATGCCCGCAGAGAAGCAGCACTGGCACAGATTGATATGGCCAAAAGCGGACAGTATCCTTCATTAACATTATCATCCAGATATAATTTCAGTGATAATCAGGCACAGGCAGGATTTATTCTTTTAAACCAGGCAAACGGATTGAACTATTTCGGCACGGTAAGGTGGAACCTTATTGAAGGCGGCACCGTAAAGCTTGGCATTAAAAATGCGCATATCAATGAGGATATTGCAAATCTTACCTACCAGGATTCTATTGCAAGTATCAATAAACAGATCAGTACAAATTATGAAGATTATTTAGCCAATATTAATCTTGTAAACCTTGTAAAAGACAATATGAAATTTGCGGTTGAAAACCTTGACATAGCCACTGAAAGCTATCGGATCGGCAAAATATCCCTCGTGGATTTCCGCACTGCGCAACTGGGATATGTAAATGCCGTAACAAGTCTCGAAAATGCAATTTATTCAGCAAAAAATTCAGAAATAACACTCATGCGTCTTACCGGCCAGATCAAAAAAGAGGTTCAGTAATTTTTCTGTTTACTGCCGTAAAAATGCAAGTGTTAAAGGCCATGCTTCTGCAGCGGCCTTTGGGTTATAGCTGGGTCTGGCATCGCAAAAGAAAGCATGATCCGCATAGGATATCTCCACATTCATATAAGGCTTTTCTGCCTTTCTTAATTCATTTACTACTGTATCTACATGTTCATGGGTAATATGCTTATCCAGCCCACCCCAGAACATTAAAATGGGTGCATGCAAATCAACAGCACGGTGCGCAAGGTTTTGAGCAATACCACCCCCGTAATATGAAACGGCAGCGTGCAGCGGAAGAATACAATCGGCCAGAAATGACATACGCCCGCCCAGGCAATAGCCTACCGTTGAAATATGGTTCTGAAGGACGTTCGTATTATTATTGAGCCAATTATATGCTGCCTTTATATCAGCTTCACTCATTTCCGGTGTAATCGCCTGAATGTGCTGCATCACCGCCGGAAAATCTGAATAGCTTGCTTCATAACCCGCAGGAGCGCTGCGATGAAACAGTTCGGGGGCAATGCAAAGAAACCCTTCTCTTGCAAATCGTTCTGTTACATCCCGGATATGTCCGTTTACGCCAAACGCCTCCTGAAAAACGATCAGCCCGGGAAAAGGGCCTTCTCCTTCAGGTCTTGCCGTATAAGCTTGCATGGTGGTTCCATCAGAAACAGAAAGTGAAACAAATTGGGTTTGGATGCTCATAGTAATCTTCTTGTTTTTATTTGAAATTCAAATTTAAGATATTCATTGAAACCTGAGATTATCAAAGTTTTAATATCCGGATAAAAACATTGTCCCGCATTCGGGTATTTTCCATTATAAAAATATCTAATGAAAATAAAATTATCAAACATGTTCAGGTTGATTTATAATAAGTGATATGACTTTTATAAATCAAACAATTGATATAACAATTAAATTATTGGTTGCTACAGATATCGAAAGATCAAAACAAATCCATAGTGGACAGGGCTATGTTGTAAAACCGCTTTTGAAAGACAAAATTCTTAAATTAACAGAAGCATTGAAATCTTCAGAGTATTTTGTTTTTTAATACATGAGCTAAGCTTTTTAGCAGTCGTCTGTTTCCGTTTTAATGTACATCCATCCGGTATGGAACTACAATTACCGGAATGTTGGCATGCCGGATCACGTATTCTGCAGTGCTGCCCATCAAAATACCGGTTAATCCGGTTCTGCCATGAGTACCCATAATAATAAAATTGGCCTTTTCTTTATCGGCTATACTGATAATTTCTTCCTTTGGATCTCCAATAAATGAAATCATTTCGGTAGGCACCCCGGGGTGATTATTTTTTATTTTTTCTAAATTATCAGTTGCAATTTTTTGACTCATTTCCCATATATCTGTAAAAACCTGTCCTGTATTTCCCGGTTCAAAATCAACTTGCCTGTCTATTATTGTCACCAGCGTTACGGAGGCATTGATCTTTGCCGCAAGGGTATAGGCCACATTTTCTACTGTGGAAGAAAATTTGCTGAAATCTATAGCAACCAGTACATGATTCATTTTATTATTCTATTAAAAATTATATAAGTATGCTATGCCTAACTATTCGAGGGTCCATTCTGTTTGTTCTTTTTTCGTTTCCACAGGTTTTTTCTTATTGTAGAACATGAAAAGTAAAGGGATAAGACAGATAAAAAATAGACCTATATCCTGAAACATCTCTTTGTATGTCAGCATTGCAGCCTGCTGGCTTACAAGACCTGAAATTAATGCGAAAGCTCTATGCGTAGCAGAATTAAAATCATAACCCAGGCTCATAAAATAATTCGTCATGGTGCTGATCCTGGAAGAAGCATTTGGATTGCTGGCCGTAATATTCTCTGCCAGATATGAATAGTGTACTGCAGTTCTGCTGGTAATATAGGTTGTTATTAATGCAACACCAATAGATCCACCCAGTTGCCTGACCATATTGCTCAACGAAGTTCCCTGCGGTATTTCAGTTCCTTTGAGTGTTGACAAAGATATTGTGGTAAGGGGAATAAATATCAACCCCATGCCAAACCCGCGCATGATAAGTGGCCAGAAAAAATCAGAAGGCGCTACCTGGGGATTCATTTTGCCCATACTTATGGTAAAAACAAAGAAAAGCAACAGTCCTATGCCTGCATATACTGCAGGGTGCACAAGTTTCCTCCTTAAAAGTACGCCCACTACGGGCATCATGGCTGCAGTGGCAAGGCTGCCCGGCAACAATATCAGCCCTGTTTGCATAGCTGTAAATCCCAGCAATCCCTGGCAGAATATAGGCACAATTAACGTGGTGCCATATAACCCAAAACCAAGCACAAAATTAAACAGGGTTCCCGTTGTAAAAGATCTGTTTGTAAATAACCTTAAATTTACCATGGGTTGTGCTACTGTAAGTTCCCGCCAGATAAAAAAGATGATCCCTATAGCTGCAACGATGGCAAGAACAGTAATATACCTGGTCTGGAACCAATCTTCACTCTGCCCTTTTTCAAGAACAACCTGCAACGATCCTATGGCTGCAACAAGCAATATCAGGGCCGACCAATCCATTTTGGAAGCCTTCATTTTCTCAAGAGGTTCTTTTACAAAAATGAGCGTAAATATGGCAGCAATGATCCCAATGGGAATATTGATAAAAAATATCCATTGCCAGGCCAGGTTGTCTGTAATATATCCCCCAAGTGTAGGCCCGATGGCAGGCCCCACAATTACCCCAATACCATAGATGGCATTGGCCAGGCCGAGATCTTCTTTCGGAAAAGTTTCCACAAGAATAGCTTGTGCCGTGGATATGAGTCCTCCCCCACCTATGCCCTGTATAAATCGAAAGGCCACCAGCTGCCATACATTGGTTGATAAGCCGCAGAAAATTGAGGCTGTCGTGAATAATATAATGGAACCGGCAAAATAATATTTCCGGCCAAAAGTGGCACTCATCCAGCCAGATAGGGTTATCATGATAATATTTGAAACTGCATAACTGGTAATAACCCAGCCAATATCTTCAAAACTGGCCCCGAGGTTCCCCATCATCTGGGTGAGCGAAACATTTACGATGGACGTATCAATCAATTGCAGCATGGCCGCTGATACCACTGTAAGGATTATAATGATCTGTGCTGATGTAAACTTTGCCATTAAACCGTTTCTGTTCTATGAAATGAACATATATTCACTTAATCATTAAAAAATTACGCTTTTAACCCATCCCAGCAAAGGTTAAAGGCCTGTTCCATCATTGCAGTATTGATCTTTCTGCCGCTGTAAAAAGAATACCTGACAATTTCGCTGATACTTCCTTTCATAAATGTTAGCAATAAAAAGGTATCCATATCCTTTACCAATCCTTCCTTCTTTCCCTGTTCTATAAGCTTATGCAAGGGCTGAAAAAGTTTGCGCGTTATTTCTTTTGTACTCTCTTCTATAAACGGAGAATGATAGCACTGATCTAAAAAAACTGCTTCCCTGAATTTTTCGATCTGGTAATGTAACAAATTCATCCATATTGTTTTAAAACCTAATTTAAATGGCATATCAGGATTATATCCTGTAAAATAAATGGCTGCAGAAGATTTTCTGCATTCGGTAAAAAGTGCATTGATGAGTTCTTCTTTCCCCGGGAAATATATATATATAGTGCCGGTGGCCAGTTTAGAAGCTTTGGCTATTTTGCTCATGGTGATCCCCGCGAGTCCATACTCCTGAACGAGTTTTAGGGTAGCATTGAAAATCTGTTCCGTTTTCTTTTCGTCCCTGGGTTTCATGCCTCAAATTTAAATGAATTTATATTCATTATAAATTTTCAAACAAATATTTAACGGGGCCCATTACCGGCAAATGGGCTTTTTTATTAATAATTAAAAGTTCAGCACAAAAAAACCGCAACACTTTATACAGCGCTGCGGTTTCCAGGTCAAATGCCTGACCTATTTATACAGAATTAATATTATCTGCATCTGTATTGTGGACGATAATCGCGTCGGAAATCATCATGCCTGTCGAATCTGACATCTCTTCTTTCAGGCTCTCTTTTAAAATCTCTTACATCCCTCCGCTCATCCCTTATTTCTCTCCGGTCGCCGTTTCTGTAGTCATGATCATATCCACGGCTGTCGGCTTTTGCCGGCATTATGCTCAACATGGTGAACATCATCCCAAATCCTGCTGCAATCATTAACTTTTTCATCGTTTTGTTTTTTAATTTGTTATACACGATAGAAATTACCATTTGCGTGCCAAACTGATTTTTTTCTTATATATACCTGAATAACAATCACATAGAACAGGTGTTTTGGATACAAATTCAATAGTTAAAAGTCAATATTATAGCAAAACAAGTAATGGAACCTGCTATATTTGGATTATTTCAGATAAAATCACGAACTTCACATATTAGAAGGTTGTATCCTATACTATTAAGACTTACTAAAAATTGTTAATGAACATATTATTTGAAAATGACACCCATTTGTTCTGGGAAGAAGAAGGGATCATATGTTTCAGGTATAAAGTACCGGTTGTTGATCTTGATACGGTGAGGAAAGGACTGGAAATCAGAAAAAGAATCCTGGGTACTGAAAAACATGTCTTTTATGGAGACATTACCGGTATGACCCGTATCACAAGCGAGGCCAGAAAATTCTATGCTTCAAAGGAAAGTACTGCCAACCTGCTTGGGGTAGCCGTATTAACTTCAAATGCATTAACCAATATGATCGCCACTTTTTTTCAGACTTTTCACCATCCCGGAATTCCTTATAAGTTTTTTTCGAATAAGGATAAAGCATTCGACTGGCTGCATGAAATAATGAAAAA
>Ga0364860_10032_pt1 | contig 109738 bp, 107 predicted proteins | sample ExccelAu500001D4_FD_206916 | JGI IMG/M metagenome (GOLD analysis project Ga0364860, IMG submission 206916) | Enriched cells from Trout Bog Lake Hypolimnion, Wisconsin, USA - BchlTB.Aug20.5000.01 .D4 | ecosystem: Environmental > Aquatic > Freshwater > Lake > Hypolimnion/Profundal zone | place...
TAATCCGCCTATAAAGGAGTGCCCGGTATTTATCTTTCATTTCTTCTGAAAGGAAACTAATATCAATTAATCTGAACCATGAAGGTAAGGCTGAATTGATCGAAAAGAGGGTCTTATCAATAATCTTGTCTGTCAATCCACAACGATCTTTACCAAAATAGTTGATCAGGAGATTTCGATTGAGATTTCTTTTCCTCCCTTTTATGGGTAATGCAATTTCCTCCACCTCGCCTCTTAAAACGATCGAAGAATTAAGAAAGTCGTAAGCCGGCGCTAGTTCAACCTTATTATTTAAGATGATCACTGAATAATTTTTGAGGTGCATATCTTCGTTTCCTATCAGAAAGTTGAAAAGTACCCTGGTAAATAGTTTAGCTTTTTCAATAGCCGGAAAGGTACAGTATTCATCAATTAAACTCACCAATCTTTCCATGGAAAAATTATATTTGGTATCACTGCTCATCCCTGCCAACTGTCCAAAATCTTCAACAGCAATTTTATCTTTCTGACCTTTTCTATCAAACCGCTTAATAAAATAAGTAAGAGAATTATCTTTTGACCAGATCAGACCGTGCAGGGGTGTATCAATTCTGATGGTTGTAGCAATTCGCATGGTGAGATCCTCATTTTGAGGTAGCTCAGGAAAAAGAGGATGCTGTGGTTTAAGGATGTACCGGCCATTTTTATCAACAATTTCGAACAATCCGTCTTTGATATTGAGTATTGCACTCAATTTAGGTTGCACTCCCTGGATAGACATTTTGGTGGCTCTTTGCATCGCTTCCGTTCTTAATCCCTCTGCAGTAAATTCTAGTACTGCAAGTCTTTTGAGTGCCGGTGAAAGCAACTTTAATCCCTTTTCGCTATAAATAAGCTCCCCACAATCTTCGTATGTGATTGGACATCGATTCATGGCCGTATTTCTTCAATCGTTACATTTCCAACCATATCTGCTCCAATCGCAATCAGTTGTGAAAACTGGTCGCTACGGTCTATTTTCCCATATTTAAGCAGTCCTTCCAATTGGAACCCTTCAGGAAGAAGTCCATCAAAAAAAGGGGGGAAAGTATCAAATTCATAAATCTTATTTTTATCAATCATTGTAAGTGAAACCGGCGCCCCTGAATATCCGGACAGATATTCGAAACGGTACTTTTTGCGGAAATTAACTTCAGTGAGTATACCTGCCTCAATGTTATTTACTTTAACCTTAACCTTTCTCATGGTTGACAATTTGGTTCAAAAATGGACTAATAAGTTGAACTTTAATATTCAGAACAGCGAGGATCTTTCTTAAAGTATCCAGTTGAACCGTCTCTTTACCTTTCTCAAGATCAAAAACGGCAGTCTTCCCAACTCCTGCCATTTCTGCTAATTGTACCTGGGTAAGTTTTGCAGCTTTACGATGTTTCCGGATTAACGAGGCCAATAGTTGTGGTTCAAGCATAGTTCTATTGTTATAGCGGTAAATATAGTTATTTTGCATCTAATATACAAATCTATTTAATATTAATTACCGCTAAGACAATATAAAATACCATTTTCTAAGATAAAGGGTTTTACTTATCCCGTTTTTACCGCTATGGCGGGAATTCTGAAAAATCCGGTCGCGTCTTCAGGATTAGTCCGAGCCCGGCTTTTTCAGGAGGTGAGCCAGCCGGACCCGGACAATTATGATTCTCGGATATCCTAAAAATGTGTGACCAGACACATTAAATGGGAGTTCAATTTTTGTACCCGATTTGTAACATGGAGTTCCCGTTTACCGATTGAAATAATTCCTATATTTGTACTCTTTTTTAAGGGAGTATTTATAACGCTATGAGCAAGAAATTCAGGGAATACAAAGAGTTTGATCTTTCGAAAATTAACAAGGATATCCTCAAATATTGGGAGGAGAATGACACGTTTCACCAATCGATTTCGACGCGTGCCGGAAGACCGACTTTTGTATTTTATGAAGGCCCGCCGTCGGCGAATGGACTGCCAGGAATTCATCATGTGGTTTCACGCGCAATCAAAGATATCTTCTGCCGGTACAAAACTCAGCAGGGATTTCTCGTAAAACGCAAAGCAGGATGGGATACCCATGGCCTCCCTGTAGAGCTGGCCGTTGAAAAGATGCTGGGAATTACCAAGGAAAATATCGGAAAAACCATCTCTGTTGCCGATTATAATGCCGCCTGCCGTAAAGAGGTGATGAAATATACCGACAAGTGGGAAGAGCTTACTCACCAGATGGGTTATTGGGTCAATATGGACGATCCCTATATCACCTACGACAGCCGGTATATCGAAACCCTGTGGTGGCTCCTGAAAGATCTCTATAAAAAAAATCTGCTTTATAAAGGATACAGCATTCAACCCTACTCACCCGCTGCCGGTACAGGATTAAGTTCTCACGAACTCAATCAGCCAGGTTGTTACCGCGATGTGAAGGATACCACCTGTATTGCCCAGTTTAAGGTCCTTAAAAATGAAAAATCAGATCCTCTTTTTAAAGATGTGGATGCTGATCTTTTCATCCTTGCCTGGACTACCACTCCATGGACATTGCCGTCAAATACCGCCCTCGCTGTCGGTAGCCATATCCGGTATGTAAAAGTAAAAACATTCAATCCTTATACCTCCGAGCTGGTAACTGTCATTCTGGCGAAAGAGTTGCTGCGGAACTACTTCCCTGAAAAGAATGAAGAACTGCTCTTCGAAGATTATAAAGGTGACGGGAAAAATATCCCTTTCCAGGTATTGGCTGAATATACAGGACAGAATCTGGTAGGTGTTAATTACGAGCAGCTTATACCGTGGGTTAAACCTTCAGGCGATGCTTTCAGGGTAATCGCCGGTGATTTTGTGACAACTGAGGATGGTACCGGAATTGTACATATTGCCCCAACCTTTGGGGCTGATGACGACAGGGTTGCAAAACAGAACGGGATTGTCCCGCTTATGCTTCTGGATAAGGAAGGAAAAGAGCACCCAATGGTGGACCGTCGGGGACGTTTCTTCCGGATTGAGGACCTTTCACAAGAATTTGTTTCGAATCATATCAATGTTCATCTATATACTGAATATGCTGGTCGTTATGTGAAAAATGAATATGACGACACGTTGACAGAAACCGATTCAACCCTTGATATCGATCTTTCGGTCATGTTAAAGCGGGAAAACCGCGCTTTTAAAGTGGAAAAGCATGTTCACAGTTATCCCCATTGCTGGAGAACCGATAAACCGGTATTGTATTATCCGCTCGACTCCTGGTTCATAAAAACCACGGCCGTCCGTGATCAGATGATCGCACTAAATAAAACGATAAACTGGAAACCCCAGTCCACCGGAACCGGCCGCTTTGGAAACTGGCTTGAAAGCCTCGTTGACTGGAATCTCTCCCGTTCGAGGTATTGGGGAACACCACTTCCAATCTGGCGTACCGAAGATCGGTCCGAGGAGATCTGCATCGGATCGGCCGAAGAAATGATCACCGAAATTAACAAATCGGTTTCTGCAGGTTTCATGGAATCGAATCCGTTTAAAGATTTTAAGGTCGGGGATTTCTCCAAACTGAATTACGAAATAATTGATTTTCACCGTCCTTATGTTGATGAGATTGTCCTTGTTTCGTCTAAAGGGGCAAAGATGGTTCGTGAAAATGACCTGATCGACGTATGGTTTGACTCAGGTGCGATGCCATATGCCCAGGCTCACTATCCGTTTGAAAGCGAGGACCTGTTCAATGAGGTTTTCCCTGCAGATTTCATCGCAGAAGGGGTTGACCAGACACGTGGCTGGTTCTTTACGCTGCATGCCATATCTACCATGGTAAAAGGTTCAGTCGCATTTAAAAATATTATTTCCAATGGATTAGTGCTTGATGCGCAAGGGAATAAAATGTCAAAGCGGCTCGGAAACGGAATCGATCCTTTTGAAACAATCAATAAATACGGGTCTGATCCTTTACGGTGGTATATGATCACCAATTCCCAACCCTGGGATAACCTGAAATTTGACATTGCAGGGGTCGAAGAGGTCCGGCGAAAATTCTTCGGAACGTTATACAATACCTATAATTTCTTTGCGTTATATGCCAATGTGGACAGGTTTACTTTCAGCGAAGAACCGGTATCGAATGAATTGCGCCCTGAACTTGACCGGTGGATCTTATCCTTGCTGAACACCCTGATCAAAAATGTTACGGACGATTATGAGAACTATGAACCCACCCGCGCAGGACGTGCTATTTCTGAGTTTGTAAGTGAAAATCTCTCAAACTGGTACGTCCGATTAAGCCGTAAACGCTTTTGGGGTGGTGAATATGATACCGATAAAATTTCGGCATACCAGACACTTTATACCTGTCTTGAAACGGTGGCGAAGCTGGCGGCTCCAATTGCGCCATTCTATACTGATCAGCTTTACTGTGATTTAAACCGGATCAGCGGTCATGAGCCGGATAATTCAATCCACCTGACCTCATTCCCCAAATCAGATGAGACTTTAATTAATAAGGAGCTTGAAGAGCAAATGGATATTGCCCAGAAAGTTTCCTCGATGATCCTGGGATTACGCCGTAAGGAGAAACTTAAAGTTCGTCAGCCATTGGCCAAGATTATCGTACCTGTTCTCAGCGCTAAATTCCGCCGGCATTTTGAAGCCGTCGAAAGTATTATCCTTACCGAGGTGAACGTGAAAGAGGTTGAATACCTGACAGATGCTGAAGGAGTAATCAAAAAGAGAATTAAAGCCAACTTTAAAACTTTGGGACCAAAATACGGCAAGCTCATGAAAGCGGTTTCACTCCTGATTGCAGGGATGAGTCAGGGCGAGATTGCCGCTTTTGAGCGCACCGGGACTTTTGATTCAGCAATCGATGGTGATAAGGTGTCTCTGGCACTGGAAGATGTGGAGATCTATTCGGAAGATATTCCGGGATTGCAGGTTGCCAGTGAAGGTGCGATCACAGTCGCTTTGGATATCAATGTTACCCCGGAATTACGACTCGAGGGAATTGCCAGGGAGTTTGTAAACCGTATTCAGAACCTCCGGAAAGAGAGTGATTTTGAAGTGACAGATAAAATAATTCTTCGGATTGTGCGTCATCCTGAGCTGAATGAAGCGATGGATAAATACAGTGAATATATTGGAAATCAAACGCTTGCTTCCAGAGTGGAATTGGTTGACCGGTTGGCTGACGGATCAGGAAAACTGATTGAAATTGAGAAGGACATTGAGACATTTATTGAAGTAGAAAAAGAAATTCAATAAGATTTGTTATTTGGTTTTAAGAATATATTTTCGCAGTTGGTATAAATGGACCCTAAATATAGTATTTTTACATCAAACCGCAATGCAATGAGTGAGAAAACGAGATATTCAGACGAGGAACTCCAGGAGTTCAAAGAGTTAATTCTAGATAAGCTTTCAACAGCCCGTCAGGATTACCAGTTGTACAAAAATGCCATTACACACGGTGATGGAAACGACACGGAGGATACTTCCCCGACCTTCAAGGTTTTGGAGGAGGGTGCAGCCACCCTGTCTAAAGAAGAGGCTGGTAAACTGGCTCAGCGGCAGCTTAAGTTCATCCAATACCTTGAAGCTGCTCTGGTTCGCATCGAAAATAAGACCTATGGAATCTGTCGGGAAACCGGTGTACTTATTTCGAAGGAACGGCTGAGAGCGGTCCCTCATGCGACACTCTCTATTGATGCTAAGAATAATCAGCGTTGATTAAACAGGGTTCTCAACTTTTAACGGAGGTTCACATTTAAAGTTCGGGGTGGTTAATTTTGCCCCGTTTTTTTTATTCTGATAAAGTCAATCTTTATATTTTATGAGTTCTAAGGTAAAGTCAATTTTAATTGTTGTCCTTATTCTGTTTTTAGATCAGACACTTAAGATCTGGATAAAAACAAATATGATGCTTGGTGATGAGATCGTCATAGCGAAAAACTGGTTCATCATTCATTTTGTGGAGAACAATGGAATGGCTTTTGGTTTCGAGTTTGGCAACAATATCGGAAAATATTTCCTGAGTATTTTTCGTCTGGTAGCTATTGGCGCCATAGGCTGGTATATTACTAAGTTGTGGAAAAAAGAGGTGCCGTTTGGGCTGATCGCCTGCTTCTCACTAATCATGGCTGGGGCTATCGGAAACATCCTGGATAGTGCTTTTTACGGACTCATCTTTAACGAAAGCTATGGCCATGTGGCATCAATATTTCCTGCCGGAGGCGGTTATTCCTCTTTTTTACAGGGGAGGGTGGTCGATATGTTCTATTTCCCCCTAATTTCCGGTCATTATCCTCATTGGCTTCCTTTTGTAGGAGGCGATGATTTTATTTTCTTCCGTCCCGTATTTAATTTGGCCGACTCTTCCATTACCGTGGGAATTACCTTAATACTAATCTTCTACAGGAAATTCTTCGAGGAGAAACATGAGGAGAGCAAAAGAGAAGCAGAGGCGAATGTCCTATCGGAAACTCCCTCCGGATCAGATGATAAGGAAAATTAATATTTATTAACTCAAAGAGACCAACCAAATAAGTATCATAACGTTTATTCTTTTGTATTATTGACAGATAATTTTTACCCGTATTAAAGGTTTCCAATAATTTGAATTAGTTATGAAAATTAAGCTCAAAGATTTGATCAGATTTGGTTCTGTTCTCTTGTTTTTTATTCTGGTTTTTAATTGCAAGAAAGATACGGTGTCCACCAAGGTACCAACCAATGTTGTCATTAAAGATACCTCAATTGTAAACCGGTTCATTTATACAGGGTTACAGACCTATTATTTATGGGAGGATTCAATACCCAGTCTTACAGCAACCAGGTATAACAATGCAGATACATTAAATGCCTATTTAAATTCGTATAATGATCCCCAAAAATTCTTTACGAGTCTGTTATACCAATACAATACCGTTGATAAATGGTCATTTTTGGTAAACGACTCTACAACCATTACGAATTGGATTCAGGGGATATCCCAATCAATGGGGTATGATTTTATGCTGGAATATATCGGAACAACCAACAATGTTTTTGGCTTTGTCAGGTATGTGGACAAAGGATCGCCGGCTGACCTGGCTGGTATAAAACGGGGAGACCTGTTTATGAAGGTCAACAATCAGCAGATTACAGGCTCAAATTATGATCAGTTACTGTTTAACAACCTGACCTATACCCTCTCGATGGCATCAGTTTCAGGTAATACTATTTCAACCAACGGTCGCACTGTTACCATGACGGCTGTCACTTTACAGGAGAATCCGATTCTGATGGATACTGTTTTGACAGTAGGCAATTTCAAAGTGGGCTATTTAGTCTACAATGGTTTTAATTCAGATTATGACCTCCAGTTAAATGATGTTTTTCAGAAATTTAAAGATGCCTCCATCGATAAGCTAATACTTGATTTACGTTACAATGGTGGGGGTTCTGTCCAAACTGCAACCTATCTGGCCAGTATGATTTATGGGACAGCAACTTCCAAAGTCTTTTATACTGAAGAGTATAACCCGTATGTGCAGGCATATTTTCAGAGTACCGACCCGCTATCATTATCAAGTAATTTTGTTTCACAGATAGCTGCAACCACAACAACGCCTGCAACACCTATTAATGCGCTTAATCTAAAGGAGTTGTATGTAATCACAACAAGTAATACAGCTTCTGCCAGCGAATTGTTAATCAATGGATTAACACCTTATATCCCAATATTTAAGGTAGGAACCAATACGGATGGAAAGTATGTGGCATCAATAACAATTAAAGATTGGGAAACAAACGGCACAGTGAATCCGAAAGATCCTTATGTGATGCAGCCAATCGTTGTTAGAATTGCTAATTCACAGGGTGTTACTAATTTCAGAAATGGTTTGACCCCCGATTTCTCAATTGAGGAAGACGTGGTTAATCTTTTGCCATTCGGAGATCCCAACGAAACTTTATTGAAACCGGTGCTTGATCAGATTCAGGGACTTCCACTAAAATCTGTCACTTTAAAATCAGCCCAGTTAGGATTGAAAAAACTTGATGATTCTCAGGCACACCGTCCTTATCCTAAAAGCATGTATATTAATAAGTTAAAAGTTATTCCAAGGAAATGAGGCTAATTCTGTTTGTCTTTCTTTTGATTGGCGTGTCGTCTGTTGACCTAAAGGCACAAAGCACTGATGATATTACCGGAATCTGGTGGAATGATATCAAGACTTCCAAAATTAAGGTGGAAAAAAAAGACGGGAAATACATCGGAACAATCGTCTATCTTGTTCCGGAAAAATATGTCAATGGGGAACCTGAAAAAGACAGCAATAATCCTGATCCGAAACTCAAAAGCCGATCTGTACTTAACCTGCAGATATTAAACGGCCTGGTTTATAATCCCGGAGATAAAGAGTGGGCGGGTGGAATGATCTATGATCCCAAATCGGGTAAAACCTATGACTGCTTTGTGTGGCTCGAAGGAAAGGATGTTCTGCAACTGAAAGGTTTTGTTGCCGGGATCCGCATGCTGGGGCGAAAATCGGCCTGGACCCGGACGACACTTTAATCAAATAGCCGTTCAGAATGGTACAGAATGACTGCTTAAATTAAAAAGATAAGATATAAAATGCAAAGTCAAACTTCCAGAGAGCGTTTGACTTTTGCATTTTGTCTTTTGTACCCTGAAAAAGATTTACGTTTAATTTCCAAATATGAAGTTTAAAGGTGTTTATTATTGCTCTCTGGTTACTTAGTCTCCCGAAGCGATCTTCAGTTCTCTTCTCTGATACAGAGTTTTGAACAACAGGCCAAGCAAAATCAAACTCACGATAACCAGGTAAAAACTTCCGTCAGCCCAGGTTCCTGTCTTATCGAGTTCATTGCCTATAAGACCTTTATGAGCCAGGTAATATGCAATTACGGCTGTTGCGTTGTTGATAAAATGGGCGATCATCGGAAGCCATAATGTTCCGCTCCATTCAAGCATGTAGCCAAACATAGCTCCCAGGACCATCCGCGGGAGAAAACCGAAAAACTGGAGATGTAAGGCACTGAACAACGCGGCTGAAATCCAGATGGCTGCATGCGCATTTCCATACATTTTTTTAAATAGTTGTTGCACCACACCCCTGAATACCAACTCCTCACCGATGGCTGGCAGGATCCCAATCATGATGACATTCTTTACGACTGAAGTTATGGAGTTCGTTGACAGGAAAGCTTCCGTAATTTTATTGGCCTGATCTTCGGAATTCTGCATCCAGACCTGTACCGAATTCAGCCATTCGGGAAGACTTAATTTGGCATTAATCTCGTTCAGCCAGTTAATCAGTGGATTTGCAAATATCACGATAGCAAACACAATGATAACACCTTGAATATTAGGTTTTTTATTGATTTGCAAATAAGTCATTGGCTTGTCGCTGAGTATCCAGGCGATGATAAAAGGGGGCATTATGAATACCCCTATCGCCTGCACCGTCTGAAAAAACTTCAGGATAGAAATATTTTCAGGGTTTGCGAGATCCTGCATCATATGCTCAATTTCGGTCAGATTGACCCCATATATTACCCAGCCAAGCGCCATACCCAGAGAGGTTATTACAAAACCGCAGAATATGAGTACCAGAGCAGAAAATAGGAGCTGCACTGAAGGTTTGGATTCACGAAGTGTCTGTCGGAACATCTGATTTTATTTTTTTGTAAAGTTAATATTCTGCGTTGAAGTAGCAGTTCTGTGGCTGACTTTTGAAATGGAGGCATTTGGTTATCTTTGCCAATTATTATTCAAATTCTTAATCGTATTCTAGTGAAAATTGGAACCCTGAATTTGGGAAATCTGCCGCTTTTTCTGGCCCCCATGGAAGATGTGACTTACAAATCGTTCCGGTATTTGTGCAAGAAATTCGGTGCTGATGTGATGTCTACCGAGTTCATTTCTGCGGAGGCGGTCAAACGTGAAATGGAGGCTACGAAACGAAAAATGACCATATTCGATTTCGACCGTCCGATAGCTATTCAGATCTATGGTTCAAACATCGATTCAATGATCCTTGCCGCCAAAGTGGCCGAGGAGGCTAAACCCGATTATATCGATATCAACTTCGGATGCCCTATGAAAAAGATTGCCGGGAAAGGTGCCGGTGCAGGACTTTTGCGGGATATTCCGAAAATGATCAGGATGGCCGAAGAGGTGGTCAGGGCTGTCAATCTTCCTGTAACAGCCAAGACCAGACTGGGGTGGGATCCATCCGACATGGCCATAGTAGATATTGCTGAAAAGCTTCAGGACGTAGGAATTCAGGCGCTTACAATACATGGAAGAACACGGAGCCAGCTCTTTTCGGGTGAGGCTGACTGGACCCTGATTGGCGAGGTTAAAAGGAATCCAAGAATGTATATTCCGATCATCGGAAACGGAGATATCAGCAGTCCGGAGAAGGCAAAAACTTTCGCAGAGCAATCGGGGGTTGACGGGCTGATGATCGGCCGTGGCGCGATCGGGAGACCCTGGATCTTCCGCGATATCCGCCATTATCTGGAAACCGGAGAACTTTTGCCTGCGCCATTGGTGCCCGAGGTGGTTGAGAATATCAAGGAGCAACTCTTCCAATCCATCTCATGGAAACCCGAACCTCGTGGCGCTATCCTCGAAATGCGGCGCCATTTTGCCCGCTATTTCCCCGGCCTGACCGACTTCCGGAATTTTCGGGTTCAGCTGCTGCAGGCCCTTGAGGTTAATGAGGTGATCCGGATCCTGGATGCGATTGCAGTAAAATATGTGGATGAACGGGTCGACTATACCCACGTCAGTTTAAAATAGAATGGAAAATCTGACGTTACTCCTCTGCTTAAAAAATTTGACCCTCTTTTCGTGAAAGATCCTTATTATCTGTAAATTTGGATATTGGAAACTGGTCGGATATCCTTTCCCTCAATCTAATGATTAAAAGGGATTTTTAAACTATTTTTCTTTGTCACGTGGATAAACTGATAAAAATATTGACGGGTTCAACTTTTCTGAAGATTCGTATTTTGCCAATTGAAATGATGGTGGTAATAATTGGGCTATCCTTCGTTGGAAAGTCTCAGGAAAATTCGCAACCACAGCTTCAGGATCACCAAAGTGATTATTTGACAAGCCACCTTCCTGAGAAACTTGTTAGTACATCGGATTTTTATAACTATACCAGGATCCGCGATGAGCAATTTTCCGAAACACTCAAAGAGACCTGGCATGACTATTCCCTGTTCCCGGCACTTTCGGAAGAACCCAAAAGATTCCCAAATAATCAGCCTGTTTTCGATAAATTAAACCTGGATAGTTCTTCACCTTCGCCAGCTTCGCTCCCTTTTAGTGGCGTTGTTGGACTAAATGATCCGGGTGGAGCTCCCCTGAAAATGATCCCAAGGATAAGAAAACCGGAATCTGATAACTTTAACGCCCTGAAGGGAACGTTCCTTTTTTACGGACAACAGATCGCTATTCGGTACGATAAGCTGTTAACCATGTCGCCAACTGCCTCCGTTTCGGAAGATTCTATTGCCGGTTTTTGGAATGCTTTCTCCCGGTCGAACAGTAATCACCTCGTTGATCAGCTGATGGATTACCGCGATATCCTTGGTCTTGGAGACTGGGGTTATTTTCAGTTGGTAAAGGCGGCCTCTGCATGCATTTTTCCTGATAACCGTTTTAGTGGCAACCAGATCACCTGGGCTTTAATGATCCGTTCCGGATTTGATGTAAGGCTTGCTTTTAACCAGTCCACCACATCCGTATTATTCCCTTCTGAAAATATCCTCTACGGTAGGCAATCCGTGGTGATTGGCCGGCAGCGCTTTTATCTGGACCGCCCTATGAAAGGGATGTTGCTGCTTGCCTGTCCAAATCCGTTCCCCGACAACAGGGGAGTTATCGATCTGAAATTTTATAAATCGCTTAATTTTCATGGAAAACTGAAGATTCAAAAATTTGGGATGACCTGGGAGAATAAAAAATACGAGTTTTCCTTCAGGGTTAATCCTGATGAAGTCCGGTTTTTAAACGATTATCCTCGAACGGATCCTGTTGTTTATTTTAGAGCTCCGTCTTCAACCTCATTGAAAGAGGATTTATTGCGACAGCTTTACCCGGTTTTGTCTAAATTCAATAAAGCAGTCGCCACCGCATTCTTGTTGAAATTTGTACAACAGGATTTTGAATATTTGCCTGGAGGTAAAAAGGATGAGGGATTGACCGGCCCCTTTCCGGAGGAGGTGATTGCCTCTAAATCGGGTGATGATAAGGGTAAAGCAGTATTGTTCTCATGGCTGGTCCGAAACCTGTTGCGACTGCCGGTTATCGGTGTACAGTTTCCGGGCTGTTTTTCAACAGCAGTCGGTTTGAGCGACCAACTTGACGGAGATGGGTATTTATTGAAACACTCTAAATATATCCTTGCTGATCCAACTTCCCCAAATGCCCCCGCTGGCGTTTTAATGCCTGAACTCAGCGGTCTTAATCCTCTGCTCATCGAATTGCCCGGCCAGGGTTCCCTGCAGAATAGTAGCTCGGAGGTATGGAAACTTGCCTATAAGATGGGTGCCAGGCGAGGTGGGGCAAGTCAGGATATCATTTTTGACCGGCAGGGAAGAGCACTTGTCACTGGCTATTTCCCCGGGAAGGAATCGAATAATCCCTTTGTTGCATGCTTTTCGGAAGGTAATTCACTTCAATGGATACGTAGATTTGAAGGTGACGGAAATGCCGCCGCGTTTGCAATTACAAAGATGACTGATGATGAAATTTATGTGGCCGGATCCTTTAGTGGAAAACTGGAAATGGATGGTAAAACAATACAAACATCCGCTGAAAAGAGAGGTTTATTTCTTGCCCAGTTTAATCAGATTGGCGAACTAATCTGGATGAAGCCTGTTCCAATCGATTCAACCCTGCAGGATCGGCCATTGGCTTATCTCGTAAAATTTGACCGGTCCGGGAATGAGATACATATCCAATGGAGAAATGAAGATTTAAGAAATGTGAAATGTGGCTTCAGTGAAGTAAATGAAACGGGTTTAACGTTTACCGGGTATGGAAATTTCAGTACTTTCAAAATTCGAAAATACCGTGATCATGGGAAGAATGGGGATGACAGTGAAATAATTAAGAGATCCAAACTGTTGAAAAGCAAACAATGTAACCCCAAAGTTGAAGCTCTTTTGGCGGTTTTGAAATTGCTGCAGAGAGAGGGTAATGAGGTTACCGGAAATCAGATTCAGAAATTTATCAATCACAATAATCCATTTTTTGCGACCGTCTATCCATTCATGTTTAACCTCTACGGGCGGATTGCTCTTCTGAAAAATGAGAATGGAATGATTTCGTTAAAGACTAACGATTATAAATCGCTCATTTACAATAACCTCAAAATAGAGGACGGTGCCAAGTTTCTGATCTCTGAATGCGATAATGGCGATGTAAGGATTGATGGCATATCCGGATTCCGGAATATGGCGAACCCGGTGGACTTACCTCTGAATAGCATTTTAATCGATTTTTCAGCCGGAAATTTGATCATCGATTATGATGAAGATCATATGCTGAAAACTATATGGTTGGAGCCTAAGCTATAGAATTCAGACATACAGGCCATTAGGCTATTTGACGATTAGGCTTTGGGCATGTTCCCTTCCACCGTTATACTTTTCCCCGGATCGGTGAAGCGCCGGGATTGGCTCTTCCCAAAAGGAGGAACAGAATTTTTATGATTCCATAAAGCACGACAAGGGTAAATATAATAGCTGCCCCTGAAGGAATATCATACAGGTAGGAGATGGCCAGCCCGATCACTGAACCCAGGAAACCAAAAGCAATCGAATAAAAAATCATGACATCAAATCTTTTGGTAAACAGATTGGCAATGGCCTGTGGAATTGTCAGCAGCGACATCACCAAAATTATTCCAACAACTCTGATATTGAGTACGATAGTTAATGCTACCAGACTGATCAAAAGGGCATTAAAGAGCCGAACCGGGGCATTGTTGGTGAGCGCAAACTCTTCATCAAATGAAACGAAGATAATCATCCGGTAGAATATCAGGAAGAAGCCAATGATGAACACTGAAAGGAAAAAGAGAAACAGCAGATCATTTTTGGAGACGGTGAGAATGTTCCCGAATAAATAGCTCATCAGATTTGGAGCATAACCCGGTGTAATAAAGATGAAAATTATCCCGAGGGCCATTCCCAACGACCAGAGCATCGCTATTGCTGAATCTTCACGCAGGTTGGCTTTTTTGGTAAACAGCTCTATTCCAAGTGCCGAAAGAATACCAAAACCAATTGCTCCCAGTATAGGATCTATTCCAAAATAATATCCCATTCCAATCCCTCCAAAAGAGGCGTGGGTAATTCCTCCGCTGATAAAAACTATCCTCCGCGAAACGATATAAGTTCCTATTATTCCGCAGGTTATGCTTGCCATAAACGCAGCTAGAAAGGCATTCCTGAAAAATTCAAAGTTAAACAGTGCAATCAGGGTGTGCATCAGGAGATATGTTTATGTAAAACAGTGTGGGGGATATCGCCGTGCGAAATGATCTGTATCGGGCATTCATACGATTTTAACAATTCAGGGGTTACTGCACTCCCGGAATGATAATGTAATGAGCCATTTACGCAGGCATATGATTTCACATAGGTCGAGATGGTCCCCAGGTCATGCGAGACTAAAAGAATCGCAAGTTTATCATTAAGGAGCTTTAGCTTCTCGTACAATTCCCGCTCAAAACGGTTATCCACATAAGTATTTGGCTCATCGAGAATCAGCAGCCTTGGTTCATTAACCAGCGCGCGACACAACAGCGCCCGCTGAATTTGTCCTCCTGAAAGCTCACCTATCGCCTTATGACGAATGCCAAAGATTCCCATCTCATTCATCAGATCGTTTGAACGCTCATTCTCTGAGCTGCTGTACCGCCCGATCAGACGTTTGCGCGACATCAGACCTGACCGCACCACATCAAAAACAGTCACCGGAAATTTGCGGTCGATATTGTTGATTTGGGGCAGGTATCCAATTCGGTGGGCGCTCCCCCCAGTCATTGACTCTGCAAAATTTATCTCTCCGGCCATCGGCGTTATTAAGCCCAGCAAGGCCTTTAAAAGGGTGGTTTTCCCCCCTCCGTTCGGCCCGATCACGCCAATGAAGTCATCAGGTTGAATGGAGAGATTGACCCCGCGTAAAACGACATTTTGACCATAACCGGCTGATAGATTACTGATTTCGACAAGTGATTCCATGATATTACGATTATTGGTGTGCTCCGGAGATCTTCCGGGCAATGTCAATCATCTGATCCGGCCAGTTGTAATCAAGCGGATCAATCTGTAAAATCTGACTGCCGGTTTCCCTGGCGATAATCTCGGCATTCCTTTTATCAAACTCCTTCTGTATCAGGACAATCTTGATCTGACCTGTTCTGGCAGCATCGATAATTGTCTGCAAATGTTTGGGTGAAGGGACTTTCCCTTCAAATTCAATGGAAAGCTGGTCAAGTCCGTAGTCGCGTGCCAGGTATCCTAATGCCGGGTGAAAAATGATGAATTTTTTGGAATGGCCGTCTGCCAGTAACTTAGTTACCATTGAGTCGGTTTTGGCAATTTCAGCCAAAAGGGCGTTGAGATTTTTCAGAAAGGTGTCTCCATGCTCAGCATCAATCTGCATCATCCCATTATAGATATTTTCTGCAATTAGCCGGGCTGTTTTTGGGGAGGACCAGATGTGCGGATCAACACCTTTGATATGCTCCGGATCATCCTGCTGCTCATCCTTGATTAAATCAATCCTTTTGGAGGTTGCAAAGACCCGGAGATTCTGGTTTGAAGAGCTGTAGTTCTCCAGCCAGACCTGTTCAAATCCAAGATATCCGATCGAAAAATAGGCCTGAGCCTCACTCAGTAACATCATTTGTTTGGGGGTGGGTGCATACGTTTCGGGACCGGCGCCGGGCGGAACAGTTACTTCAACCTTGTAATTGCTGCCAACAATCTTGTCGGCAAAATACTTCAGCGGGAGAATACTCACAAAAATTACTTTATGTTTTGATTTTGGTGCGTCCGAAAAGCACCCTGAAAGCAAAATTCCTACGAACAAATATCCTAAATATCTTCTCATTTTTTCATTTTTTCACGTACTCACTCCCTCCAGACGCACAGCTCTGCGTCTCTCCATTCCTTCCTTCCTCACTCTGTCCAATCCTCCCTTTTTTAGGCGGCACCGGGTCATATCCGTGCGTTCCCCAGGGATGACATTTCGATAATCGCCTGATTGCCAGATAAAGTCCCTTAATTGGTCCATGAATTTTCAAGGCATCCAGCGCATATTGCGAACAGGTAGGAATGTGGCGGCATGATGCCGGAGTTAAAGGAGAGATGGCATATTTGTAAAAATAGACCAGCAGCATCAATAGTCTGATGATGATCCATCTGATTCCATCAAGCACCTTCCTGAACATCTATTTTTTCACTTTGTATAAATCATCGATCTTTACCACTTCAATTGTTGTTGAGTCTTTCAGTGTCTTGGAAATCAATCCATAAGGAGCCACAACAATTTCATCGTCAGGGTTTAGTCCCTGTATTATTTCGATGTTCGTATTGTCCTGAATACCAGTCTTTACCTTAACCTGGCGAGCCAGATCTTTTCGTTTAACGAAAACCACTTCAAATTGCTCCGGTTCTTTCAATGCCACTTTATCCTCACTCTTATTTGTTCCTTCAACATCTGCAACAGGTTCATTGTTCACTTTTTTTGAATTTCCATTATTTGCGCGGGTGGTGACAGCCTGAATGGGAATTGAAATAACGTTATGCCTGGTTTTTGTGCGGATCTCAACAGTTGCCGACATCCCAGGCAGGAAGGGATACTTATGCAGCTGGCTGATTAATAAGTCTTTGTACGATTCTTCCAAAAGCAATATCTTCACATTAAAATTGGTCACCTGGTCTGTGGTAGTCCCTGAAACATTGGCGGAACTGGCAATTTCGGTGACCTTACCTCGGAATTTCCGCTTCATGTAGGCATCTATCTGGATAACGGCAGTATCTGATTTTTCCACATTTACGATATCGTTCTCATTGACTTCCACTTTCACCTCCATCTTGGTCAGATCGGCGATACTCATAAGTTCTGTCCCGGCAAACTGATTCGTCCCAACAACCTTCTCCCCTTTTTCGACATTCAGTTTGGAAACAGTGCCGGAGATGGGGGAGTAAATCTTTGTTTTGGTAAGGTTTTCCTGGGATTGGCTGAGACTTGATTCAGCGCTTTTTGTGGAATAGCGTGCAGCCTGAACCTCTGCCACAGCAACTTTATAGTCCGCTTCAACTGTTTCGAAATCAGATTTGGCAATCGTATTCTTTTCAAAAAGCTGCTTGGATCTTTTGTAATTCAACTCCTTTTGAATCAGCTGAGCCTCGGCCTGGGTCATCCGCGCTTTCTGACTGTTCAAAGCAGCCTCGTTACGGTTACGATCCGAGATGTAAATATCGGGTCGGATCACCACGAGTAAATCCCCCATTTTGACTTCATCGCCCTCTTTCACAGGAAGTTCAATGATCTCCCCAGGCACTTCAGGACTGATTTTCACCACCTTTTGAGGTTCCACTTTCCCGTTGGCTGTAATGATCTCGGTGATATCTTTCTTTTGAACCTTTTCTACTGCCACTTTTACGGCCATTTCTTTTCCAAACCAACCGGCTTTTTTCCCCGCAATAAGAAGGATAATCAAAACAATGCCCAGGATAGAGAAATAGAGCACTTTGTTATTTTTCTTTTTCATTGGTATCAATTGTGTTTTTTGTGGCCTTATTGATTCAAAAAATATTCGTGCATAATGCTCATCATCAGAATTTTTGACTAGGGTTCCTATCGACCATGGAACATCTGCTCTCATCAGAATGATCAGCCAGATATTCTTTAAATAGGAGGATTATGAAAGTCTAAAATTACAAATAATAATGGAGCATTAAAGAAAAGGGACGAAAAATGGTACGGTTCCGGTCCCCTTACATAACAATGAATCTCCGGACACGATTTTTTACAAAGAAATGTGGTAGAACAAATTGACAATAGCTAAACTAATTCATCTTTTCTGCTGAATTTATGATTTTGGTCCGGATCCCTCTTTTTCGCGTGTTTTCCTGAAAAATTCGACTATCCGGGACAGTAAACCGTCTTCTGCCAGGTCACTTTTAAAATCCTCTGGTGGGGTATATTCGCCCTTTGAATCATTCAACCGGCCCCTCTCCTTATGAAAACCTTCACACATCCTGCCAATCAGTTCAATACCTTCATTTCTAATTCTTTTGCGAAAATAGACAAGGTCTGAGGGGTCGCATGGAAACTTCCACTGGAATTCCGATTCTCCGCAAAAATACTGAAAGTAAGGATTTTGAATCCATTGTTCCATCACCGCCAAATCGCCCAGATTATAGATAATTTTGAGCATCATCAATCCCACCATGATGCGGATAGGCACTCCGGGTTTGCCGGTATTGGAATAGAGGCTTCCAAAGTCATCCTCAAACTGTTTCCAGTCGATTTTAGCGGATAAAACAACCAGCTCATGGGCAGGATTAATGATTTCGATTAATATCGGACGAAAAATATTTCGTTGTTCCTGAGAGGGTAGTTTGCCTTTCATCTTTAAATAATTATGTTTTTAAAAGGCCAGTTGGAATCGAAGGTCAGCGCAGCTAATAACATGTCGTTTGGTGAATTCCCAACCAGACTGTTTCATACGGTATTTGCCTCTAAATTATGCATAATTGATTTATTTAAAGCCATAAAGATCAGTAAGATATTAACAATATGGCGATAAAATACCAACAATTTATTTAAATCTTTTGATGAATAGGGAGATGAAGCTCAATGTTATTCGACTTTCTGTTTTATCTGCTTGATAATTAAGTGCCCAGGGAATAAGATTTTTCATTTCCTGATCTTTAATCCCGCCCAGTCACTGTCCCTGAATATTGATCAAAAAGAGGAATTATTATTTTCAGATAGCCATTTTATCCTCCAAACACCGGGTTATAAACCCCGCATCCGGACCGCCAGGGAACCGTGGGAAGTAATCAATTCTCCAAAGTGAATTTTAAACTCAATATTCTTCCAAATTATTCGGGAAAGGTGATCGTGATCCGTGTAGGTAAACGCATTTTTTCTATATATTTGACACTTCTTTTCTGCTAATTAAAATTCTTCTTTACCCAGTTTTTATTTCGTTATGTTCCGAAAGCTTAAATTCAAACAGTGGTCGTGGCTACCATTTTTTATTGGTTTGATGGTCTGTACTATCTTGCTGTTTACCGGCAATAAAGCGGTGCACCTCACTTCATCTGATGATTATTGTCAAAAGTGTCACATACACCCGGATGCCGATGCATCGTGGAAAAAATCAACCCATTTTTACAACCGTAGTGGCGTCAGGGTACACTGTGTCGATTGTCATTTGCCACCCAAAGACGATTACCGATACCTGCCTCAAAAGGCTAAAACCGGATTGCACGATCTCTATACCTACTATTTCAGGGATAAGAAATCTTTTAATTGGGAAGATAAGAGGTTATTGGAACATGCAGTCAAGATAGTTTATAATGAATCGTGCATAAAATGTCATCAAAACCTCTTTTCCAAAGGACTTTCCGAAGAAGGGGGTACCGCTCATCTTTATTATGAAAAAAACGCAGAGAAACTTGATCTGCAATGTATTAATTGTCACCTTGATGTCGGGCACTACAATCCTAACTACAAACATGCAAAAATGACAGGCATACCGCAGACTGGTACTGCTTCCCAAAATTTATTTACCGCCCCGGCCAAAATATCAACTTTTGAAAATTTTAAGGAGTTCATACCCAATAGCGCGATTTCCTTTCAGATGATCGCCGTAAAAGGGGGGACCTTTAAAATGGGTAGTCCTGATAATGAGCCATTCCGGAAAAGCGACGAGGGACCAGTGCGAAACGTAACCATTTCTCCCTTCTTCATGGGTGAAGTTGAAGTTTCGTGGGACGAATTCTGGACCTTCTTTGCATCCACCATGTCGGAGGGCCGCGTCGATCCCAATCTGGTGATGGCCCATAATGCCAATTCTCCCGACGCAGTAACCGGACCAACTCCACCTTTCGGAATTCCTGACCAGGGTTGGGGAAGCGGGAAACGACCGGCTATCACGATGACCCATTATTCAGCCAGTACTTACTGTCAGTGGCTCTCGAAAGTTACCGGCAAACATTACCGGCTGCCAACCGAAGCCGAATGGGAATATGCCTGCCGGGCCGGCAGTGAAACGCCTTACTTCTTTCCGGGCGATCCGAAAAGGTTATCCCAGCAGGGTCTGCGCAGTAAAGTATTCGGGGCCGATACCTCAAATATCAGCCGGTACGTGGTTTATGCCTTGAATTCTTCGGGAAAAACCCAGGAACCGGGTTTTGTTAAAGCAAATCCCTTTGGGCTGAAGAATATGCTGGGAAATGTACTCGAGTATTGCTCGGATTATTATGCTGAAAACGCCTATTCCAAAACCGGAACCTCAGTTACAGATCCGAAAGGACCTGCCTCCGGTGAAGAACATGTGGTCCGCGGCGGGAATTACTCCTATGATGCCAAAGATCTCAGGGCTGCCTCCAGAGGCCTTACCCATACTGTGGATTGGCTGAAAACCGATCCACAGCAACCTAAAAGCATCTGGTGGTATTCCGATATTAAGGGGGTAGGCTTCCGTGTCGTGTGCGATGCAGACCAATCATTAACCAATAGATAAACTAAGGATAGATTCTAATTAATTAAACAAGAAAATCATGACTAAAAAGAATTCATTGAGCAGAAGAGACTTTTTTTCAACTACAGCCGTGGTAGGTGTTGTCGGAACTATCGGAGCCGGTGCTGTTTTGGCTTCATGTTCCGGACCGGAAAAGCTGGTTCCGTTAAAGTCACTCGCAGGGGCCTATATCCCTAACCTTGTTGATAAAGCCGATGATGGCAGACTTCTGAAGGCCGGAGTGATTGGTTGCGGTGGACGCGGATCGGGTGCAGTCCAGAATTTCCTCGATGCAGTTCCTACCAATGTACAGATTGTCGCATTAGGGGATCTGTTTCAGGATAGGATTGATGATTGCCGTAAAGCGCTAAAAGAAAAACATAAAGTAGAAGTTCCTGATAATATGTGTTTTACTGGATTTGATAACTATAAAAATGTACTCGCTTCCGGTATTGATCTTGTCATAATTGCCACACCTCCCGCCTTCCGTCCTACCCATTTCCAGGCCGCTGTTGAAGCAGGAAAACATGTGTTTATGGAAAAACCGGTATGTGTCGACCCTGTTGGGGCCCGCTCAATCATGGCATCGGCCAAAAAAGCCGAATCTCAGGGACTTTGTGTCGTTACCGGAACTCAGCGTCACCACCAGAGAAGTTATGTCGAGAGTTTCAAACAGATTCAAAGCGGCCTGATCGGAGAAATTGTGTCAGGGAATGTTTATTGGAACCAATCGATGTTATGGTACCGGGAACGGAAAAAGGAGTGGTCGGATATGGAATTCATGGTACGTGACTGGGTAAACTGGAAATGGCTCTCCGGAGACCATATCGTTGAGCAGCATGTCCATAATCTCGATGTATTCAACTGGTTCTTTGGCAAAAAGCCGGTTAAAGCAGTAGGATTTGGAGCCAAACAACGCAGGTTGTCGGGCGATCAGTACGATATGTTCAGTGTCGATTTTGAGTACGAAGGTGGCATTCACCTGCACAGCATGTGCCGTCAGATTGACGGATGTGAAAACAACGTGTCGGAGCATATCCAGGGAACAAAAGGTTCCTGGAGCAGCAATACCATGGAAATCAAGGACCTTCAGGGCAATATTCTTTGGAAATATGATGCGGAGAAAGAGAAAGCCGAGTTCAAACAGATCAATCCGTATGTATTGGAACACGTTGACTTTGTGAACCACATCCGGTCAAATACCCCGATCAATCAGGCTGAAGAGACGGCCGTTTCCTGTCTGACCGCAATCATGGGCCGGGAATCAGCTTATTCAGGTGCAGCGGTTACCTGGGATGAGATTTCCAATTCCTCTTTGAATTACCTGCCTGAAAAACTGGAAATAGGGAAGATGGATATGAGCGGATATGTCGTTCGTGTTCCGGGTAAACCTAAGGAAGAGAAAAAAGGGTAATTGTAAAGAATTCAAAGCCAATATAAATATCCCTGCTGCTGAAAAGTGGCAGGGATTGCTATTTCTGGCAATCGGCATCTGACAACTGGCTTATGACTTTCCCGGACAATTACACGGCATATCCAACAGACCGAAATGGAGATCAATCAAAAACCATTGGATATTCGGGCAAGTTGCCAGCTGCAAATAGCCAGCCGATTCAATTTTAAACCCCTAACAGTCTGCAGCCTAAACCCCTGATTTCTTTACTAATTCACCTCAAAATGGACCGGGTCGTGGTAATTTTTGTAGGTTCCCCCCCATAACAAACCGTGCCGTTTGGCAATTTCAGGCACCCGTGATGCAAGCCACAAGGATTTTGAACTCCCTTTCCGTAACTGAATGATCCGCAATCCATCCCGTTTATAAAGAATCAGGTCAATAGCACGGCCCAGGACATGCCGGCTTTTGCTGACCGAAGCATTTCTGGGATTATCCCGCTTCAACTGAATCTGCGCCTCTCTGGACCTCAATCCGCTGATTATTTCTACTTTCCAGGAAGTTTCCTTTTCAATGTCGGCAATAAAATGATTAAACTTCGCTGCACACTCCTCATTTGCCTCTTCAATATTACTTATCACTGCATGGTTATTATAGCGTATGCGCAGGTCATAAACAATGGTATAACAGAGATATGAGACTGATAAAATGATGATAACCAAAAGGATAGCCATTGAGTATCGCAAGAAGGGTTTTCGGTTCTTAGAGGCCATTTTAGTTAATTAATTCTTGATCCGATCATATTTACCTGCAGAATATAAACGAGTTAATCCGTAATTAGCTTGACCTAACCTGGGAAATTAAAACAAGTTTAGTGCTGGTATATTTAGGCTGCGAAATTAACACCATTCTCCAAACTTGACAATGACCCGGCTTAATTTATCTTTTTTCTAAACGAGAATAAATCTTTTCAGGATGGATTGTTAAAGTTTTGTTTGTAATTTTATTGCCAATTAATTAACGCTTAACGAAACAAAATAAGGAATCATGAATAGAAAATTACGCATGGGAATGGTAGGCGGAGGTACTGACGCTTTTATTGGTGCAATCCATCGTCTGGCCGCTTTTATGGATAACCAGATTGAGTTGATTTGCGGGTGCTTTAGTATCAATCCTGAAATTTCACTCTCTTCAGGAAAGTCGTATTTCCTTCCGGAAGATCGGGTATATAAATCTTATCAGGAGATGTTCGAGAATGAGGTAAAACTGCCTGAAGGGGAGCGGATGGATTTTGTAACTATTGTAACGCCAAATTTTGCCCATTTTGAACCTGCAATGATGGCTCTTGAAAATGGTTTTAATGTAGTGATTGATAAACCAATAACCTTTACCCTTGCCGAAGCTAAACTGTTAAAAGCTAAGGTTGAACAGACAGGCCTGACCTTAGCGCTCACCCATACCTACTCCGGTTATCCGGCAGTTAAGGAGGCACGCGAGAGGGTTCGTCGCGGCGATTTCGGCAAAATCAGAAAAGTCTTTGTTGAATATCCGCAAGGATGGCTTTCATCAAAACTCGAGGATATGGGAAATGCACAGGCTTCGTGGAGAACCGATCCAAAACGTTCCGGCAAAGCAGGGTGCATGGGAGATATTGGTACGCATGCCCATCATCTGGCCGAATATGTCACCGGACTTAAAACAGTTGAAATTTGTGCGGAACTCAATGTCTTTGTTCCTGGCCGGTTACTCGACGATGACGGGGCTGCCTTGCTGCGTTTCGACAATGGGGCCAGGGGAGTTCTTGTCGCCACCCAGATTGCAGCAGGTGAGGAAAATAACATCAGACTTAGGGCTTATGGAGACAAGGGGGGACTGGAATGGCACCAGCATGAACCAAACACGTTGTTTATAAAATGGGGTGACAGGCCTGCTGAAATTGTCCGGGTAGGAAATGGCTATATGAGCGCTATCGCCCAGCAAAATACCCGTACTCCGGGCGGTCATCCTGAAGGCTATCTCGAAGCTTTTGCCAATATCTACCGCAATTTTTCGCTCACAGTGAGGGCTAAAATGAACGGAGAAACCCCTAAAGCGGAATGGCTTGACTTCCCGACCGTTGAAGATGGAATCAGGGGAATGCAATTTATCGATACGGTTGTGGAAGCCGGATACAACGATCAGGTGAAATGGGTCAAATTTGCAGAATAACCATAAACTAAAAATAATGAAACGTGCAGTAACACTTTTTACCGGCCAATGGGCTGATCTTACACTGGAAACAGTAGCACAAAAAGCCAAATCGTTCGGCTACGATGGTCTCGAACTGGCATGCTGGGGCGACCATATCGAAGTGGAGAAAGCCGACCAGGCTTATTGTGACGCCAGATTAGCCTTGCTGAAAAAATATGACCTGAAGCTTTTTGCCATTTCAACCCACCTGGTTGGCCAGGCCGTATGTGATAATCCTGATAGCCGCCATAAAGGGATGCTTTCGGCAGAAATCTGGGGCGATGGTGATCCCGAGGGGATCCGTCAACGCGCTGCGGCCAATGTGATCGAGACCGGAAAGGTTGCAAAACGACTTGGACTAAAGGTTGTCAATGGCTTCACGGGGAGTTCAATCTGGCAATACCTCTACTCTTTTCCGTCGGTTTCACAGGAGACAATCGACGCAGGTTATCAGGATTTTGCCGAACGTTGGATTCCGATCCTGGACGCCTACCAGGAGATAGGGATGAAATATGCCCTGGAGGTCCATCCCACCGAGATCGCCTTTGATATCGAAACTGCAAAACGGGCACTCAAGGCGCTTAACAATCATCCTGCTTTTGGATTCAACTTTGATCCGAGCCACTTCGGCTATCAAGGGGTTGATTACGTAAAATTTATCTACGAATTCAGCGACCGGATTTTCCATGTCCATATGAAGGATGTCACCTGGAACGACCAGCCGGGTACTATCGGGGTGTTTGGAGGACATACTGAATTTGGAGATAACCGACGTTTCTGGAATTTCCGGAGTGTGGGTCGCGGAAGAATCGACTTTGAAAAAATCATCCGGGCATTAAATGATATCGGGTATACAGGACCACTCTCCGTGGAGTGGGAAGACAGTGGCATGGACCGCGAAATGGGCGCCGCTGAGTCTTGCGAATTTGTGAAAAAAGTTGACTTTTCTCCTAGCACACTCGCTTTTGATGCGGCATTCAGCAAAGAATAAATTAAAATAGAAATCGGAAAAAGGCTGGACACAAATCCAGCCTTTTCTCCCCCTTGTTTGCAACGAGGGGGAAGTTGCGAGTCGTTTAAAACGATAAATAATCATCTAATTCATTTGACAAACACTGATTTGCACTAGATGCAAACCACTCCATTAAGCCTTTTTTCACCCGAAATATTTTGTAAATAATTCCAGCAGATATCACGGATTAACGCAGAACTGAAAGATTTCTGCGAAAATCTGTGGGATCAGCGGGCCATAAATAATAACTTAATTTTCAATGCAGGTCAACGGTAAAAATTATCACACAATATGGGTTCATCCGGATAACAACCAAACTATCCAGGTGATTGACCAACGTAAGTTACCCTTTGAATTTCAGGTCATTGAATTAAAGACACCCTCTGACACCTTCGAAGCAATCCAAAATATGACTGTCCGTGGGGCGCCACTAATCGGAGTTACGGCTGCATATGGAGTTTACCTGGGATTGGTGAACTCTGATGAAGATACCTGGAAAGCCGGTCTGACTCAGAATGCCCAATACCTTAAATCGGCACGCCCTACTGCAGTAAACCTGGCTTTGTTAATCGATGAACTGATCTCTAAACTCGTCAATTGTATTAGCCTGGAACAAGCATGCAATATTTCCCTGCAGGAGGCAAACCGGATGAGAAACAGGGAAATTGAATGGTCTGAAGCTATCGGGGATTATGGATGCGAATTGATTGAGGCAATCAGCAAAAATAAGAATGGCGCTCCGGTGAATATTCTGACCCACTGCAATGCCGGCTGGCTCGCGTGTATCGACTGGGGAACCGCAACCGCACCGGTTTACAAGGCTTTTCTCAAGGGGATTCCTGTTCACGTTTGGGTGGATGAGACGCGGCCCAGGAACCAGGGTGCACGACTTACGGCATGGGAACTGGCACAGGAAGGTATCCTGCATACCGTAATTCCTGACAATGCCGGTGGTCATCTGATGCAGCATGGACTGGTCGACCTTTGCATCGTGGGAAGCGACCGCACCACATCCACCGGAGATGTTGCCAATAAAATAGGGACCTATCTTAAAGCTCTCGCGGCTAATGACAATGGGGTCCCTTTCTATGTGGCACTTCCGTCCTCCTCCATCGATTTTACCATGAAGGACGGAATCCGTGAGATTCCAATCGAACAACGTGACAGCGAAGAGGTCAGCCATATGGAGGGGGAACTTGAAGATGGTCAAATTACCAAAATGCGAATCATTAACCCCTTATCACCCGTTGCAAACTATGGTTTTGATGTGACTCCCGCCAGATTGGTTACTGCCCTGATCACCGAGAGAGGGATCTGCAAAGCAAATCCTGCTGATATCCAAAAATTATTCCCGGAAAGATGAGATATGTCCGGGTGCTACTTAGAGTCGCGCTCGGACTAATAATTATCCTTACCTTTGTTCAAACTTAACCCCGATTTCATGAACGCTGCTCAACCTGCTGAAGGCTCGATAAAATTCTCCTGCCACCTCACGACCGAAAAGATCGAGATTCCTTCGGAACTTTTCATCCCACTGAATTACTGGAGGGAAGAGATGTGGCAAAAATCCTTAATTGGAGCCTATCCCGATGGGATTGGATATGGTAATATCTCCATCAGGGTGCCGCAGAGTGATCAGTTTTATATCTCCGGAACTGCAACGGGGGGAATCCCTGAACTCAATCAGGTTCACTACCCCCTGGTCGAAAGGTGTGACCTGCTCCAAAACGCAGTATGGTGCAGGGGAGTTGTGAATGCTTCTGCCGAGTCGATGAGCCATGCAGCCATCTATTCCTGCAGCAGCGATATTGGCGCAGTGATCCATATCCACAACCGTGAGCTTTGGGAAAAGTACCTGGATATTCTTCCTGCAACAGCAAAAGAGATTGAATACGGCACCCCGGAAATGGCTTTTAAGATCATCCGGCTGATGAATCTTCCCGAGACTCAGCAGAAGAGAGTCTTTGTGATGGGAGGCCATAGGGATGGAATTATCTCATTTGGCAAAACGGTTGAGGAGGCGGCGAGACGAATACTTAATTTGGAAGAGGTTAAATAAGGATAGGCTTTGAGATGGTAAGTGAAAGAATGTGCCAATACGGCAATTTGAAAATTTGATAATGCGGCATGTGGATCATATATTGATTCAGAAAGGGATAGACATTATTTTACACAGATTAAATTCAGAATAAAAATTGTAAAATACAAAGTTAAAATTCTATTGGTTCTAATTTATATTTATTCACACGTTACCAGCTGCTAGTGGCAAGTAGCCAGCAGCCTTTAACTATTAATCATTTTCTGTCATGCCCAAAATCGCCATTATCGGAGGATCCGGACTCGAGAATCCTGAAATCCTTAAACAACCGCAGCGGATTACCCTTGAAACACCCTATGGTGATCCAAGTTCAGATTTTATTTGCGGGAAAATCGGGGGAGTGGAGGTTGTCCTCCTTTCACGGCACGGTCGCGAACATACGATTCCGCCTACACAGGTTAACAACCGGGCCAACCTTTACGCAATCAACCAATTGGAATGCACGCACATTCTTGCCACAACTGCCTGCGGTTCGCTGCGCCAGAATATAGGCAGGGGAGACCTGGTTATTCCGGATCAGTTTATTGATTTCACGCGGCACCGTAAAGTGACCTTTTTTGAAACTTTCGAATCGCACGAGATGAAGCACACCCCGATGGCCGATCCGTTCAATGATTATTTGCGCGAAAAGCTCATCTCTGCCGGACATGATCTTGAACTTACGATTCACCCCAAAGGATGCATCCTGACTATCGAAGGACCCCGGTTCTCAACGCGCGCCGAGTCGCATATGTTCCGCGCATGGGGAGGGGATATGATTAATATGAGTACGGCCCCCGAATGTATGCTGGCCAATGAGCTGGGCATCCCTTATGCCGCCATTGCTATGGCAACCGACTTTGACAGCTGGAAAAAGGATGAGGCGCCGGTCTCCTGGGAGGAAATCCTGAAGGTCTTTGGTCTCAATGTACATAACGTGGTGAATATTTTGCTAAAAGTGATTCCGAAAATTTAAATTGCGTAGAAATAGTTGGAAAATACGGGGTAATTGAGTAAAATTGCACTCCGAAATTCATTAATGGATTTTTAGGGCCTATAGCTCAGTTGGTTAGAGCATCTGACTCATAATCAGGGGGTCGCAGGATCATGCCCTGCTGGGCCCACCCACTGAATCAAACACTTACAGAGATCATCTGTAGGTGTTTTTTATTTCACGCCAGGTTTACGCTAGGTTTTGGGGAGAAATCGACTTTTTAGGTTGATAGAGGGTGAAGGGAAAATCCGTTTATTTTTAAACGAAGTTGCAGATTCATTAACGTTCCGCACTTGAAGACAGTCAGGGCGTTTTATTCGATTCTCTTTATCTGCCAAATATCTCGTTTATTCCTTCTTACAGCACAAAAACCAAGTTCTAAATCACTCAATAGGTTCAAAGAAGGGTCAATTTGAAACATCTCTTTGAATCCAGCAACTCTAGCAACACTCTCATAGTCTTCAAATTTATCATTACTAAAAAATTGCCATGCACCATCTTCAATATCATGTGAAACATAGGTTATTGTTTTCTTGTTTTTTAGGACAAACTTTGTTGTAAAGACAGCGGTATCATTTTTCTTTGTTTCAATTTCTTCAATTTCAGGATATGTATGAAATACACAAACCGTTTTGTCAATACGAGCTTGTTCATAGTATTCGCGACCACTTTCACTAACCGAATTCTCATCTATTTTGTATGCATCCTCTCGTGAAAGTAATTTCCATTTCAATTTTTTGATTTGGTTTCTAGCAATTTTGTCTGCAATATCAAATTCATCCTCGTCTACATAGCAGTTAATGAATGCTCCTGCAATATTCTCGGAATTAGATTTTTTTACTGGTTGGCCATGATAGGTTAGAAAGTACATATTCGTATGAATATAAAGCTTTACAATATTTTATTGACCTGATAAAATCAGAAGTAGCGAACATAATTGTACGACTAGATCTGGCAGATGTCCGTTTTATGCTTCCCAAAGATATGTTAAATAATTGATGGGAATCATTTAATCTCATTCTTTGACATTTCACCAGCGTAGTATCAAAACCCGACTTGCTTGATAATCCTGTTAATTCCATCAGATCTCATAATGAACCACTGTTTATGAGACCATTCTTATAGTAGAGTGAGAGCCTCTCAATTGCAGTTTTTACTGGCGGAGCTGGCTACTCGATTGTGTGCCGTAGTTTATTCATTATCAATCGTTTTCGTATATTTAATCAATGAGTTTATATAATCCGAATCAAACTCTATAGTCCTTATACTTTTAAGTTTATGTTTTTCAGTCTCTACCCATTTTGCTTTTGTATCAATTTCTTGGATGATAAGATTCTCCTTAGTCATCTTTAAAAATCGCCCAATAAAACATACTGTTTCATCCTTTTTCTCAATCTTAAATGCACCAAATCTATCCGATATAAGTTGTAATGTTTCCGATATATCAGTTATAGGGAAAATATCATTTTCAGTCGGTATTAAATTTTTTGCTATCAATACTTTTTCTCGAAATTCTTCGTAATCATCTCTTTTATATTTGAGAATCTTATTTGATTTTAAAATCAAGTATCCATCAATCACATAATCAACAGGATTGTACTTTATCAGTGTCCAGTCGTTATTGTAATCAATAAGGTATCCAGATATTATGTTCTTTCTATCTCGATATTTGAATGAAACCAATTTTCCTTTTAAATCTTTCATTTTTGTTGTAGGGTCTTTGTATTACGGCAAACAACTCGTTAATAGGTCTGACTGATATCCGTTTAAAACGTAACGCGATTAATTTTAATAGCGTTTTACTGAACGTCTTCCCAAAGATATGTTAAATAATCGACGGGAATCATTTAATCTCCCTATTTTACATTCCACTTGGGAGTACCGAAACCCTGTTTGCTGGATAATCCTGAAATTTCATCGACCTTATATTGAACCACTTTAGTTGCGACTGTTCCTACCTTTGTGAAAGAACCAGTTTGTATGGGTATGTTCATTGGCTAGGTGGGGTAATCGATTGGTTGAAGCCTTTTTATTTTCTAAGATTTAATGGATTGCTCCATATTATATTCCATCTACTCTTGTCACTTATCCAATTGTCATAATCTGCGATACTTTTACAACTAGAATCTATAAAGATTAAACCTATTTTAGTTGTCTGAACATGGCCTTGATCAGCCCAACAGCCTACACAGCCTTTGCATGGATTATCAAATTCAATATTTCGGACAAGTGTTGATTTTATCTGAATACTATCATGAGCTTTTATCTTAACTTGATGAGGACTATTATTGTCACATGGACTATATTGAAATCCAATGTACAAATTGTTTACTATAAAACTCCTTTGCCAATCACATGTCATAGTCCAATAGGTAATTACACTATCAGAATTATTCACTATCGATAATCTTACATCAAATCTTTTTTCCCATATTGAATCATTTGCTGGTTCATAATTTAATTTTCTATTATATGGAACATAATAATCCTTCTCTACATAGAAATTTATCCTCAATTTACTGCCATTTTCATTTTGCTTAATCCTTTGACATGAACAAACAGAAAAAATTAATAAAATTATCACAATATTTCTCATAAGTGACACTTTTAATGTTACACACAACGTTACCAAGCTAACTGAAGGCAGGGATTTTTATCACTAAACTATTTTCTAATTAATATTTTACTTTTTATGCTTTACTATCCCGCGAGCACGGAAACCCCGCTTGCAGGTAGGTGCTGTTATGAGGCAGTGTTTTTTGTGAGATTCATTCGATCCGAGTCAACAAATGTATTAAGGAATCCGTATTTACTAATAGTTGATTATTCCTATTGACAATAAATCTATCCATGCAAATGTTTTCAATGGAATCATTATTGTATTTTAATTCAATCTTTATTCTCGTATCAACATGTGGGTAGTAATCTTTCCCCGCAGTTTTCGCAACTAGTAACAAATTAATTATTTGATTTACCTTAATAGAGTCTTTTATAACCATTGTCTGAATTTTTGAAAAAGACTTTTCAAAATCAGCACACTTCACACCAGCTATTGTTTCAATATCTAAATCAACGAACTTTGATGTAATCATTGTTACATGTTTTTCGTGATTTACATGTTTCTGATTCCCATTGCATGAAAACAACAATATCGGTAAAACAAATATGATTCTCCGCATGGTTTTTCGTTTTTTACACTGCGGCAAAACTCGTTTATAAGTCTGACTAATGTCCATTCTATAGACGAGAATGCCATTTCTTTAAAAATATTCTCTCGGCACTAACCAGTTAGTAAGAACATTGCTTTAAAGATGGGACATTCCTACAATTGTTACCGTAAAATTAAACATAATTCTTATTGAAAATCATCCTAATGACCTTTATATTTTTAAATATTATTCACTTACAAGTCTGATTTTTCCGTATCTGTATATCTGTTGATCAATCGATCATCAGGTTAGGTTTAGGTTAGGTGAACCCTAGCTGCTCCCAAAGCGAATAGGGTTTTTTATAGTTGGGACCGCTGGATTGCCCAATGAGTTTTCTTCAGGTATCCCTGTCCTCAGGTGGTATGCCTGACCCCTACCGCCCGCCCCGCCGACCAAGCCTGCCGCCCTTCCTGATTTGTATCCCCCCTTTTATAGGTAACTATGAGTGCCTTCAGAAGGGGGCTCAGTGCCTAAAATGAAATTTTTGGGGGAATTTATCCAAAAATGGACTTTAATAAGGGAAATCAATGCGCTTCCCAAGTAAATAGAGATTCTTGCTTTCAAGTAAACTATAGTCTATTGGCGGCTGTTTACCATAAATCAAACTCAAGGAACAGATCTTTAAAATTTTTCCCATCACATTTAGACCGACAAAATGACCTACATTGTTTATTGCATTTGTCGCTTGCGTCTGAGCTTGTACAAGGTCCTTTTTAAATCTATATGCTCTATTCATTGCCACTTCTGAGGCAACTACATTTCGAGCATAATGTAATTCAGGATTCTTTGCTCCCCAGAAAGTTGAAGTCATTCCACTCATTCCAGTCGTATCCTCCACAAGGTGGGCATCTATCGGAATTTGTTTCAGTAAATCTGAAAAGTCATTGCTCCTCAAACACTTTTGCCAAACCACAAATGTCATCCATTGAACGTTATAGTCATTGAAATCTTTCCTCGCATGTACCGTGAACTCGGGACGATTTCTGTATATTCTTTTGCACAGAAATCCGTTAGACTCATTAGATATCAAACGCTGAATACCTACACTATTAATATCATCGCTGGCATAAACACCAGCAATATAAGTACACTCACTATTTTTGAACGGGATACCTTCAAACTCGAATGGAAACCCATTGCACATATTTCCGAGTTTGATATTAATCCCATCCCTAACATCTCCACTTTTGCGGTAACTCCAAACATTTAGGATTGAACAATCATAATTTTCCTCCTGGTCAAGATTGATTGAATCAACTAAACGCCTGAACTCACCTTGTCTGTCCTTTTCTGTTAGGGTGGAGACCTCACTCATTTTTACCTTTTTATATTCCATAAAATTTTCTTTGTATAAGATACGGAAAAAATTCGAGAAAAAGAATTTCCCATGGGGGTGTTAAGCTAATTTAATGCTATTAATAAACAGACTATAAGCACAATGTAGACATTTCAACTTGGTTGGATAGTCATGTTCCATTGCCGTAGAAGCAATAATTAATACCAGTTTGATTCTAGGGTTATTTAAACGAGCAAAGTCTTTACGCGTTTATCTTATCCTACACGATTAAGAAAGTGTCTCATATTTGAGCTGGTGATGACTGGTGCAAATCTATCAATCCAGCATTTCTATCCTCCATATTAAAGACTCAAAATTTTGGGAAAGGGACATAGCGAGAAAAATATATAATCCTTATGATTGACCCCCTGTTTGAAACAGATGTGGGAAATAGGATTCAAAATTTTCTGCTGGATTTTCCAATATTCGACTCTTTAATGCAGTGTATTTGTTTAGGACAATAAAAAATGGTCGATATTAAACCGACCATTAAATTGTGCAATTTTGGAAGTGTCATTTTGGCGAGATCTTAAAAGGACGAAACGGGAGCTAATCCCGTTTCTCACAACCAATCAAACCACTGGTATATACTTACAGCTCCAGCCGCCTTTGTGTATGTCCTTCCAATACTTTTTGTCAGGTTCATACAAGCAAAGTGATGGTTTCACTTTACCTTTTGTGTCTTCCTCGGTAAGATGATTAATCCACTCAACCATCTTTTCGCATCCATACATTCTGTCAGCATAGTCAGGGTATGTGAATTCGACAAATAGTACACGATAATAACCCAGAATCATGTAATCATAGGTTATGGATTGGGTCACGGGATTGACCCCAACAATTGCATCATCGTAACATTTCGGGAAGAAATAAGAGTTCCCAAACATCTCACGTAATTCGGTATTCTCCTCGATACCTTCACTCTCCATCAGATCAGCAGTAATCTTTTCATCTATATCTTCAGAATAATACTCTGCTCCTGATCCTTCTTCTAATGCTGCCTCTACAGCTACTTCCTTTTCTTTTTCATGATTTCGTTTTTTCATGATATACCCAAAACATCTGACTATAAATGAATTTAACGGGGATTGGATATGTGGGAGAAGAATATTGAACTGTTTTCTTCAACGGGAGTAAGTTGACTTCCCAACAAAGTAGGAATTATGTTTTGAGTGAATATCAACCTCTATTTTTGAAAAATTTAGAATGCCTCGCGGAAGGGAGAAGGATTTCTTTCCTTATTTTTTATGCAGTAAGGTAGACGATGATGGAGGAAATGGACTTATGCCGCCGATCTGTTTAAAATTGAAAATTTTGGATTAACATGTATACTCGGTTCAACTCAACTTCCTGTCAATTGAAACGAAGTTATTTAATCAAATGGTCGTATACCTGTGCTTTAAATAAACGATAAAGAGAGGAAAGATTTTCAACAGTTTTAATTGGTCAAATGGATTTTAAACATAAAATTATTGTAGGTTTACATTTAATATTGCTGGGGATTGATTCCCTTGAGGTCCGTATAAAAAATTCCTAAATATAACGGTATGTTTTGCCCCAATCAGAAATCAGCCAATAAGCAGTGAAAAAATGAGCACAACTTTTCAGAAGGTACACATATCATTACCTAACAGACACTCCAAAGGTCTGTTTAAGCCACACATTATAATTTGGATGACTATTCCTTTTATTCTTATTACCACCATAATCCTGGGATGTGGGAGTACACAAAATAAAACATCTATTAAAAATGATACTGATACCTCCTGCAAGAAGGATTCTTTTAGTTGGGTATTGGGAGACAGTGAGTTTAGTAAGAAAGAAATAGCTAGATACTTAAACGATCCGTCCGCAAATTTATTGAAAGGCCATGTCCTTATAAATAATCAGCAGGATTTAATATCAATTGCCGAAACGATTTTGTTCAGAATTTATGGTAAACAGCATATAATACATGAAAGACCATACATTATAAACCTGATAGGTGATTACTGGATTATGGAAGGAACTCTTCATACTGAAAAGGGAGGTACCTTTTGTATCGTAATAGATAGAAAGACATGTGAAGTAAAAGGAATATCACATGGGAAATAAGCTAAAATCTGAAAGATGAGAAAGCGTAGTTTTTGGTTTTTATATTTGTTTCTCTTTTTTTTCTTATTGTTATTTTTTTCGTCCAAATTTTTTGGTGATGGATATATAGGCAAAATAGGTTCTCCATCGCCACTGACGTGGAAAGAAAGTATTTCAAATATACCTGGGTATGCGGTCTTATCATTGATATTTACTTTATTGATATATTTTCTTCAGAGAGCCCAGTCCAAAAAGGACACAGAAAAAAAATCATAGTTGTTTATTTAAACAGATTATTTGATTTTAAGACATTTAATATTATGTAAGTCAGATTTATTACCTGATTATGAAAAAAGAAGAAACATACAGAAGCATAACTTATCTATTATCAATTTTCTTAATTTTTGGACTATTCATAAATTTTGAGGATGAATTTAAGAAGGCAGTTTTTGGTTTTTTATATAATTTAGTAGGTTTCTTGACATTTATTTTTGCCTACCTATGGATCAAGAAAAGAATTGTGTTTATTGGATTAGTTTTACATACTCTCGGTTGGAACATCGAATTATTAACGAACCCATTTTCGCGAGTTAATCATCATCAAATTATTTTATCAAACACTAATTGGATTAATTCAGGATTACACCTTTTAGGTTTAGTCTGTTTAATAATAGGATTCATTAATAGTATAAATATTAAATACTTAACAATTCCGACCAAATCTAATGCCATAATTACAATAGGATTTGTTTTATGTCTGACTGCTATCCTGCAAATAGCCTTCAGACTCATATAAGGACTATGGAAATTGATACATTGTAAATGCAAGCTTGGTTACAGTACTCTTTTCGATAAGAATATCCAACATAACGTTAGGACAAAAATTAAATGGTTTGTATTGGTTAGAAATTGTCCATACAGGGAAAGAGACACTCAAAAAAATAATTTTAATTATGTGGGTTAAGAATACTGAAATAGAGACAATAGAGGAAGAAAGACTTAAAAAAATTAGTGAACCCAAATCACGATTTAGAAAATCATTAAATCTTGGAGGGTTTGCCTTCATGATAATCACCATACTTTCCCCAATAGTCTCAGTGACGATTGGAGTTCCGAGAGGATTTGATTATACACCCAGAGTTGTTTTGAGAATTGACGAACTCCCTGAATATCTTCCAGGATTTCTGAGGTTAGCAACAATAATGGGAATTGTGATTTTTTTAATCTCATATTTAATTTTACTTAAAAGTAAAACTACAACCTTAATGTGTGATAAATGCCATGCAACTAAAAACTTAGATAAGAATAGTCAATGCGCCTGTGGTGGCAGTTTCATAAATATTGGAAACTTTAAATGGATCAATGACTAATCAGTTCTTTATTAAATAATTAAGTCAAATTTTGTCATATAAAAACCAACAGGCATCATAATCAAATAATATATGGATGAAATACAACGGCTTCTTGACACTACTTTCCCCTTTATAAATAGCCTATTAGTAAAGTACGGTGAGTTTTTTCCGCTGGCATCCGCCATTGATTCAAATGGTCAGATATCACAGGTTGGAACTTATGACGGAGTAGATAACCCCCTGTCTGACAAATTAGTCAATGACTTTAAAGATATATTTAGAGCAAAAAAGGATAAGTTTAATTCTATTGCAATTTTCTACGACGTAAAAGTTGTAAATCCAAAAACAGGACTAAAGACTGATGCAGTGGCGGTTTTTGGAGAAAATAAAATAGACAGAACATCGTATATCTTTTATTTCCCTTACTCGTTGACGACAGACAAAAAACTCTCTTATTTAGATTCCTGGATGAACACAAACGACAAGGAAATATTTATTGGCTAACATGGAATCAATGAGATGACATATTATTCACCGCAATTACCCATAAGGAAGTTACCGTTTTATTATAAGGTTGGAGATCCAACTTAATAGGACAAAAATGAAATGGTTTTTATTGGTTGGAAAATGTCAAAGGGTTAAGCCAGAATCAAACCATATAAAAGTCATACCGATGATTTTAAACATAAAATATGATTTGAGTGTACTTTTTATATTTGGGATGGAACGTTGATTTATAAAATAATAATATGTTCTATGATTTATAATGAATTGATTATTGATTAACATTGTTGCATACAATTTTGTAAAAATGGAAGATAGAACTGGAATTGCAGGCATTCTCTTACTCTACCTAATATCATTATCTGTAATATTATCTTTTAAGGGTCTAAAATATGATCTGACTAAAAAGGGGATAAACAAAAATGCTAAAGACCATTTTGGAAACATCATCGGCGGAGGTTTTCATATAGCATTACCATTCATAATTAAAGAAGAAACCAGCAATTTTGAGTTGAATAGTGTTATTAAACAATATAACCGATTGACACGTGTTTTCTGGATTTCGGTTATCATCTCTATTCCTATCTTTTTCTGGATATATAATTAGAGCATAATCCGATGAGAAAGAGTAATGATTGGTTTTTATATTTGTTTATCTTTTACTTTCAATTGATATTTTTCTTGTTTAAATTTTTTGGCAGGGGTTATTTCAGCTCGATATCGCCAATGGCGTGGAAAGAAAGTATTTCAAATATACCTGGGTATGCAGTCTTATCATTGATATTTACTTTATTGATATATTTTCTTCAGAGAGCTCAATCGAATAAGGGCAAAGAACAAAAATCATAGTTGTTAAATTAAACGGATTAAGCGATTTTAAGACATTTAATATTATGTAAGTCAGATTTATTATCCTGAATATGAAGAAAGAAGAAATATACAGAAACATAACTTATCTATTATCAATTTTCTTAATTTTTGGACTATTCATAAATTTTGAGGATGAATTTAAGAAGGCAGTTTTTGGTTTTTTATATAATTTAGTAGGTTTCTTGACATTTATTTTTGCCTACCTATGGATCAAGAAAAGAATTGTGTTTATTGGATTAGTTTTACATACTCTCGGTTGGAACATCGAATTATTAACGAACCCATTTTCGCGAGTTAATCATCATCAAATTATTTTATCAAACACTAATTGGATTAATTCAGGATTACACCTTTTAGGTTTAGTCTGTTTAATAATAGGATTCATTAATAGTATAAATATTAAATACTTAACAATTCCGACCAAATCTAATGCCATAATTACAATAGGATTTGTTTTATGTCTGACTGCTATCCTGCAAATAGCCTTCAGACTCATATAAGGACTATGGAAATTGATACATTGTAAATGCAAGCTTGGTTACAGTACTCTTTTCGATAAGAATATCCAACATAACGTTGGGACAACAATGAAATGGTTTAAATTGGTTGGAAAATGTCCCAGGGTTAAGCCAGAATCAAACCATATAAAAGTCATACCGATGATTTTAAACATACCTTTGGGAAACGTTGAACAAAAAGCTGTTAGATTATGACTTATAATATCACAAATCAACCTTGACCGAAAACTTAATTATGACTGAATTTAGATCATATATTTTTGAGAAAAGGGAACCGCAAAAGAAATTCCCCTTGATTTGGATCATAGTAGGATTATTTGGAATAATGTTATTAAACTATGCTTCAGGGTTTAATAATTTTTGGATCTATATTATTTTGATGATAGGTATATTATCACTAAATTGGTATAATCAATACGGAGATTTCAAATATGGGAATAAAAAAAACTTGAATGGCTATTTTACAGATGAGATAATAATTAGTGAGACAGGAATAAAAATCTCAACCACCACATATTTGCTAGATGATATTAAATCTATTGACATAGTTTATGACAATGTTTACGGTTTTACAGATTGGAATGGAGTCGAAGGTAACTCTATTGCAAATGGTGAGACCAATCTTCTGTTTTTTAAACTCAAGAACAACACTGCTATTAAAAATAATTTTAAACTGGCCTCTTTGGATCACGCAAAACAATTATTTGAACTGACCGAATCTTTAAAGAATAAGGTAATTATAAATAATGAATGGAAAATAAATGGCGATGTATAATGGTTACCAAATACGAGTAGGATTCTGGGTTCCTTAAAAGTTAAGATGAAATGAATAAAAATTTAAGAACTTTCATACTGATATTAACACTCTTTCTAAATTTTTGCTGTAGACCCAATATCAAAAATGAGGATGTAATAGAATTGTCAATTAGGCCCACAAGCGGTGGAACTGATTTTTACAGAATAAGAATTTCAAAAGGACAATTGATTTATACTTCAGTCAATCAGCCGATTAAAATAGCATTATTAAACTATCAGAAAGATAGTTTGAATCTATTATTAAGAAAAAACATTGTTCTTGAACGAAATGCAAATGAAGGGAACTTGTTGGCCTTGGATTCATGGGAATACACCTTAAAAGTGAATGATAAAATAATCGATAGATTCCAGCTAAATTCAATTAATAGCGAGCCTTTATGCGTAAGACAATTGATTGAATATATTTTAAAATTAGCTCCTGAAAAAATTATTTTAAGAGGGTTTTCTTAAAAATATTTGATGACTGATAAAAATTGACAGAACGTATAATAAGTAATGCATGAAACCTGAGAATTTGCCTTCTTATAGTAAGCGGATCCAACATATCGTTGGGACAAAATTGAAATGGTTTAAATTGGTTAGGAAATGTCCATGGGTTGAGCAAGAATCATAATATAAACAATCATACCGAGGATTTTATACATAAAATATGATTATGTTTACATTTCAATATAAATTCTGCTGATCTGATCTGTAACATACATTCAGTGATTATAAAACTCACTATACTATGAACTTACTTTATTATTACTACTTTTTATTTTACACGAATATTATTCCTGATGATGAGCCACATGCCACTACAATTTTCACATTAAGTCTCTCCGAATCTTTTTTAATAACTGGAATATTAGAAATTATTTCAGTTCATTTATATTGTGTTCCTTTCAATAAATGGATTAAGATTACAATTTCACTTTTTATAATGTTGTTGAATTATTTTCTATATTCGACAAGTGGGAAAGGTAAAGAAATAGTAATTGCTAAGCCAATTATCTTTAAAAGTAAAAGTCTGTCAATTTTTGCCGTTGCACTCTTCTTTACATTCACAGCGGCTTTTTTTATATGGGAGCCGAATTATATAAAGCAAATGCTGGAGCACTGCAAATAATAAATGCATGAATAAATGGTCAGTTAATTTTTATCGCGACACATTGAAAATTACAGTTTTAAAATATGGGCTATTTTATGATTGAGAAAACCCCATTCATAAAAATCATTGTGCAAAGTCACTATTGTCCTGTAAACCAAGTAACAAATAAAGAAATATAATCAATCTCATTGGGCAACATAGTCTTATTGGTAATTGCACAATCACTTATAAGATAAGGTATCGAGAGCTTGGAAAGCGCAAACCTGTGTAAAACGAAGAATCTACCCTGTTGCACAATGACTCTTCACAGCAAGGCCAACGATCCCCATATCACTCCAGCAGCCAGATTCAAGCCACGAAGAAAATATCATTCAATTTATAATTAGTCCATTAGTATAAGTTGGACAATACTGATCTTGGTTAATTGGCACCTCAGAACACAATGTTTCGAACTAAGATCATAATTTAAAAACCAACTGAACTATAAATAATGCGACAGTCACTAATAAATTTTTTAAGGTAAATGTGAAGCCATATAATGTTACGCTTAGTACAAAAATCGCAATACTAAAAGTAGTATAGAATATCAATTTAACTCTAAAGCCTTCAAAGGTCTTAGCCCTTAAAGAAAGTGTGATGTTTAAAAACCAATTAAAATAACAATACATAGCTCCTAAGAAAATCAACATTGAAATGGCTGCATTAAAACTATATCCATACCATACTATTCCAAAAACTACAGGTATTAATATCATAAAAACTAATGAATTGCCATCTAATCTGACTGCTTTTGTATTCATTATTTAGTGTTATATTATGTTGGTAAACAATATATTACAAATGTAGTAAAAATATTTGTGAGGGTATAGTATAAAAAATATTAATTATTTACATAGGTGATATTCTGAACATAAATTAACTGTTTAAGTCAAAAAGAATATTTGCCGTATAACCCAAGGAATAAAAAAAGAAACAAAGCTGAATTCGTTGGGCAACACATTATTGTTGGTTATTGCCCAATGACTATCCCTGAATGGACCGAAGCGCGCTGCAAGCGCAAACCCGCACAAAACAAACCAGCTTTCTTGTTGCACAATGACTCTTCGCGGCAGGCCCGCCGATCTTCAAATCACTCCAGCAGCCAGATTCAAGCCACGTAGAAAATATCATTCAACTTACACTTAGTCCATTAGTATAAGTTGACCAATTTCAATCTTGTTTGATTTCCAACGCCTTACAAAATGTGTAGTCCAGCGTAGAGGATTTAGCATAGACTTAGCACTTATTTTTAGGCAAGTATAAGTTAAAGCGGTAAGTTAGCCTAAATCAAAAACCACTCATTATGAGCTTACTCGGACAACGGACAACAACCACTTCTATGGACTGGGACCAGTTTAGGTCTCTTATCGGCAAACTTGAACGAGATGGGGAATTCAAGTTTTGTTTACTGATCACTATCGGTGTATTCACTGGCCTCCGTATCAGTGATCTTCTTCAGCTCAGGTTCTCACAATTCGTCAATACTGAAATCCTGACCATACAGGAACAGAAAACCAAAAAGACACGTAGGATAAAGATCAACGCTGACCTCAAAGAGATCGTTGAGCGTGTAAAGGTTAAATGGGGATCACAAACACCGATCAATTTATCTTTGTGAATAAGTACGGTACCAAGCCGATTGACAAGAGTTATGTCAACGTCAAGCTAAAAGAGATCCTAAAACAATACGATATTGTGTTGGAGGGAAACGCCAGCAGCCACATTTTCCGCAAGACCTTGGGTAATCGGGTTCTTCGGTTGAATAATTATTCCAATGAGGCTGTGATTCTACTCATGGAGTTATTCTCCCATAGCTCCCCAGCCATTACCAAAAAATACTTAGGTATACGGGAAAAGGAGATTCTGGACGTTTACGACAGCATCCGATTGTAGTTCAAAGGTTAAGTTATACAACGGTATTAAATTTGTATTATTATATTGATATACAGATACTAATAACTAAGATAATTATCATTTTCCCGACATAAAATTTCGTTTTGTCGCTTTTTTTCTTTATATTTTTAAATATTCGGAAACGGGTATAAATAAAAGTTAAAAGAGCAAGTAAAATGGAAGAACGTTTTTATGATGTGCCAGGTTTGTCAAGGTACATCCATTTATCAAGGAGTGTTATATACAGGATGGTGCGGACACAAACAATCCCGTATATCAAGTTAGGAACAAGAACCCTGTTCGAGAAAAATCAAATCGACAATTGGGTGATAAACGGTGGTAGAATAGGAGATCCACTCCCAAAACTTCCACAATATTTAAATCGATAATCTTATGGCTACATTTAATATCGTATTGGACAAAAGGACAGAATTGAAGGACAATAAGTACAATCTTGCCATTCGTATGGTCAATGTGAATGATGTCATGTACATCAATGTGGCTAAGATGACAGAGAAACAGTATAATCTGGTCTTTGCCCTGAAAGCGAAGGATAAGGAAAGTATCGCCTTTCGCGAGACGTGCAATGGGTATATCACCAAGTGTGAAAGGATTTTCTCTGAGTTAAAGCCGTTCAATAAGACCAGATTTAGAGAACTTTTCAAGGATAAAGACAAGGATGCACACCACTCCTTGCTTCTGTCAGATTTATTCAATTCCTACATTGAAAAGGATGAATACCTCAAGCCCAAAACTAAGGAGGCATTAAAATACACGAAAAACAGACTGGAAGATTTCAAGCCAGGAATCTCAGTTGGTGACGTGACGGTCAACTTTCTCAAGAGGTTTGAAAAGAAGAGGATGAGTGAGGGGACGTCTCAGGCGACGGTTGACCACCACATGAGAAACCTACGATTAGTTATCAACTACTTCCGTGATGTGGTAAAAATCATCCCTATGGAATATGAATACCCGTTTGGGAAGGGGAAATTTTCTGTTTCAAATTGGTTCTCGGACAAGGCTGTTCTCTTTGAACCTGAAATAAAATCTATTATTGAATTGGATGAATTTGATACTAAAGACATGGAATATGCCAGAGACATTTGGTTACTTCTTTATCGATGCAACGGTGCCAACTTTGCTGACCTTCTTCGAATGAAATGGGATCAGATTCAGGGAGATTATATTGTTTTCACAAGAAAGAAGACCGAAAACACGAGAAAGAATAAAAAGAGGAAAATCGTTATTCCCCTGACAGATAAACTTAAAGAGTTGATTGAAAAAGTTGGGAATAAATCCAATCCATATATATTGGGGTTGTTGCCAGAAGAATATACCGATAGGTTTTTTGACAACAAGAACCACAAGGTCAAACAACAGATTAACCAAGATCTGGCTAAGATTCGTACCAAATTGAACCTTAATACTCCTTTACAATTAGGTAAGGCCAGAGATTGCTACGCAACAACCCTTTACAGAAATGGTGAATCAGTGGATGATATCAGCCATATGTTGGGTCACGGTAATTCAATCGTTACCCAAAGGTATCTAGCAAGTATTACTATGGAAAGGACTTTCAATATTAATAAGTCTTTGTTGTGATACCCAAAATATGGAGGACTTTTCTAATAATGCTTTTAACCCAGCCTCAAACACTTACAACTATTACCTGTAGGTGTTTTTTTATGTCAGGATTTTTGGAGTTAGGTCTCTTGTTAGATAGAAAGAGAGTCACGGGGTGAAAATATGTTAGAAAAAAATCACGCCAGGAAATCCGCCAGGATATTCAACAACCAGTGTTAAACAGTGTACAATAAAAATCGTAAGTAACAGACAATGACAACCAGTGTTAACCAGTGGAATCCTGAAAGAGACCTCATATCCCACTCATAATCAGGGGGTCGCAGGATCATGCCCTGCTGGGCCCACCCACTGAATCAAACACTTACAGAGATCATCTGTAGGTGTTTTTTATTTCACGCCAGGTTTACGCCAGTTTTGGGGGAAAATCGACTTTTTAGATTGATCCTGACTGTTAGGAAAGTCTGTTTGAAATAGTTGGAGTAGTTCGGTTTAGCTTCAACTTTTACAAATTATATTGAACCAGATATACAACCTGATATTATATGTTTTAGTAAATTGCATTCTAAAGCTTCTTTAAAATTTGGATTGATAATGTCTTCATCATTAGAAAACACCGCGTTGTCTATAATGAACAATATTCCTTGAAGGAAAGTGAAAACAAAAATTACTAATGGTGCAATTAGAAATCCGGCGAGGATTTTGTGATATGAAAATATTCCATTCGTGAAATCGTCGATTCCTGAAGAAAAAAGTTCAGTGTAGGAACAGGACGAAAATTAAGATTAAAATAACTACTTAAAGTATCAATAGAAAATTTGAAGTTGCGGGGGACCAAAGCGACTTTACGAATCTGAGCTGGTAAAGGTATTTTACCGGGTTCCATTTGATCAATTGGAACACTCGGCGTTGTAATACAGGAGGTTAACTTGTTAAATTACAGATCTGTAAATACCACTTCTAAACCAAATTAACATCAAAAACAGTGACAAATGTATGATTTAATACCTTTGTTTAGACTCTCTTGCTTTAGCTTTTCGGGTAGCTCCAAGAATATTCAGGTATTCTTCGATTGCAAAGCAATAACTGGTTTTTAACGATTTAAGACCCCAATCGATGGCAAGATCTAAATTGCCATTCATCTCTGAGGCAACAGCGAGATTAAATTCTACTTTGCTCCGGGTCCGCTTCGATGAAGCATTTGCATATTTTGCCCAGATTGAGGTTGCTTCTTCCCACTTATTTTCTTTTATAAGTGGGATGGCTGCATCTATATCGTTATTACCTGTAACAAAATAGTGGCGTGTCCGACTGACCCATTTGGTTCCAATATAACCGGCCATCTTAAGCCCTGCAGCAATACCACCACCTATTAATGCCTCTTTTGTTTTAGGCATTTCAATATAAACATCTCTTAATGAAGAATTATTGGCACTCCAAAAAATAGAATCACCAACCTGAAAACGAATTGCTGGCTTTTCTGAGTCAGGGCGGTAAAGCCTCCATTCGGATTTGAAGTCAATATCGGTTGTCGCACTATACAACTCAGCACCCGATTCAAAGGGACTCCACGTAAATCTGTACGAGTATTTTGTAGCCAATTGTTCAGCAAAACTTTCCAAAATCAATACTGCATCCGTATTATATTCTTTACACAACTTATTTATAGCACTAATATTCAATGGTGTACGAAGATCATCATAATTGTATCTGTCGATTGTTTCAATTTGGGGAATAACCACATCAAACCTGCCTGAATTGAAGAGGGCATTTGCAGCAACATGAAGTACCGTATCGGCGGCGATACTATCCCTGAATAAACTGTCAAGCTGCATTTGATTTTTAACTAAAATCTTTTCGAGTGAATCGGAAGGAGTGTTTGTAAATTGCATATTTATACTCCTGTTGAGCAATACCAGACTTTGAACATCATCAGCAATCGGGAATTCCGGCAAACCAGCCACTTCAATTTCGATGTTCCGAATTGAAGTACAGGCGAAGAATAATAAAACTAAAACAATGAATATCAATCCATTAATGCAATCAGACAAAATCCTGCAAAAGGAATATATTTTTCTGAATCGGAAATATTCCATGAATAAATTCTGTACTGTGATTTAGGCTACAAATAAACTAATTTTTAGTAGCATGAAAAATTAACATCAGTAATTCGAGTCGAAATTCAATTTCTTGGTTATTAACCTTTTGTCGCAGGGTCATGCCATGCTGGGCCAAAATTGTCAATGAACCTCATCCTATAATAACTTAGTGTAAACAAATAATAAAAACGCCAATATCTAGATGGATCCTTGGCATTACTTATAGCATTATATTTAGGATTAATAATTGAAATGTCAAGAGAAATACTCGCTAAAATTTTCTGAATTTTATTCTCTATAACATTATCACCATGCATATCCATTTTTGTATTCTTTCTATTTGCATAAAAATTTAAGAGACCGTCGTCTAAGACTCTTTGATCTCCTAAAAACGGAAAATACAGATTTTGTGATAAATACATAATTGCAAGATTTTTTATAAAAATGAAAAATAAAAAAATAATATCAATTGAAATTACAGCTGAATATGATTTTTTAGCAAAATATTAAATAAAGTAAAAATTTCCTTTTGATATTTGATTAACATCCTTGTATTATTCGCATAATCAATACATTACGAAAATATGAAAGCAAGAATTGAACTTACAGAATCACAAGTTAATCTGCTCGTTGCCATAGAGGAAAAACAGTTGAGGGCAAAATTTGAAAAGGATTTGGCCTCCATTAGAAAAAAGTATGAGTTTATTGAAATTGACATTCAGCAGGATTCAAGGCAGAACCAAACTGAAAAGACAAAACTTACCAGGGAACTTTTTAATCAGTATTTAAGTCAGGGATTGTCTGTGAAAGAAATCTCAGTCAATAGTGGATACAATATCGCTTATGTCCACAAGCTCAGGAAAAGATTTCTTGATGAAAAACTGAAAAATAAGAATCTGAAAAGGTAAAAAGCGCCGAAAAAGTGTAAAACATTGTTATTGATTTTTGCCTCTATTTTTTATTTCATAAAATTAGAAATATTGATAATCAATTAAATAGAAATTGTATGTGGCCCAGCTGGGCCCATCCACTGAATCAAACACTTACAAGGTTGACTTGTAGGTGTTTTTTATTTCACGCCAGGTTTACGCCAGTTTTGGGGGAAAATCGACTTTTTGGTTGTAAAGCGTGGAGGAAAAATCCATTTATTTATTCGCAATATTTCTTTATAGCGTTAGTTTTAGTGTTATTCTGGTACTCTGTTTTTTAAATCCATTTGCTCATGCAGGATTCTTGTGATCTCCACTTCGTTTTCTCCAATCTTTCTGTAAAAAATGATGTGCCTGCCTGCTTTAAACCCAAATAAGTTTTCAGTTACCACAGCGTAATTTTTGCCTAATTCAGGGTTACAGGCAATTTCGTAGCAGTTTTCCAGGAGCATTTGGTAATACTTGTCTGCTTGATACTCTGACCATTTATCAAAAGTATAATTCCAAATTTCAGTTAAATCCTCAACTGCTTTATTGGTTAATTTATACTTTGCCATTCATCCTTTTTTTAGCTTTTAAATCTTTCAGGTGTGATTCAGAATTAAAATCGTTAGCTATTCCGCTCTCAAGCCCCTCTTTAATGGCCTCCCTTAATGTAATTAGTCTGTTTTCTTCCTCTTCTAAAAGTCGTAGTCCAGCACGGACAACCTCACTTGCATTTTTAAATCTTCCCGTTGTTATTCTATTCTGAATAAAATTATCAAAATAGTCTCCTATTGATATTGATGTGTTTCTACTCATAATAAATCAAGTTTTTCACAAAGTTACCAAATTTTGGTACAAATATCAAGAGGTGTTGAACTTTTATAATCCAAAATAACGTTTCAGCGTTTCAATTACCATTTCCTCAAAAGATATGTTAAATAATTAATGGGAATCATTTAATATCACTGTTTTACATTCCGTCAGGGAACTACCAAAACCCGACTTGCTGGATAATCCTGTCATTTCCATCAGATATCCTTATGAACCGTTTTGTAGGAGACCAATCCACTCAATTAGGGACTACCTCTCATTTTTAAAATTATCGATCTCCTTAATGAAATCCAGGGCTTGAGTAACTGAATAAAAGCCAACTCCTTGCAGGAGATTACGCACCCGGTTATTGTTTAAATTCTGATAATTTATATTTCTGAATGCCCATATGGAGAACCAGGTAGTTAGTCCTGTAACAAGTATCTGAACAATCCGGAAAATAATATTCCCATGCATGATCAGCTCATAATTCAGATACCAGGTCGTATAAAATGGTAATTGCAACCACGAGACACGAACAGACTTAATAATAGATAATTGCAATGAAGCCAGTTTAAGTTGCGTATCCGTGACACTTTCACTGTTGTCGATCTGTTTAAGTGTAAAAATGTCTTTTACATACAAAAAAACCGCTAGGCTTGTACTAAGTGATATCATACTCAAAGAACCCACGAAAAAACCCTTTCCTAAAGAGATGGGAGTGTAAAAAACGCAGTAATAAATCAGAATAAACATAAACGAAATCCATCCCAAACCCAGGGTAATCCCAATTATTTTTGAAAATATCAGGGATTTGACTTTAGATTTTGCTTTCCTGGTTTGTGTCAATTCAAAAGATTGATCATTGATGTTTAAAAAATCTTTAATCTCCCTGTCCGGGGAGTTCCATATCTTTTTTAAATATTCGTCTTCCATCTCTTCTAATGAATAAAGTTTATTGTCTTTTGTTTTAACTGATCTTTGATCCGATAAATTTTGGTAGCCACATTTGTTTCTGTCATACCGAGGATTTCAGCTATTTCCGTATAGTTTTTTGCTTCCAGGAAGAGAATGATGAGTGTCCGGTCAAGTTCTTTTAATTCATTGATGAACTTTTGCAATAACCTCCTGTTTTTTTCATATTCATCTTCAATATCATCATCTTCATCTTCAATGTCTTTCAAATTATCTGATAAAGAAACCACGGCATCAGATCTTTTGCTCTTTCGGTAATAAGAAATTGCCACATTCAGGGCAACCCTGTACATCCATGTGGAAAATTTAAGATTAGCATGAAACGAATGACTGGATCGCCACAGCTGATAAACGATTTCCTGAGCCAGATCTTCCCTTTTTTCCTTATTGTGGCAATACGAATTGCATATTTTAAATATAATTCCCTTATTCTCCTGAATAAGCTTTACGAATTCCTTTCGATCAATTGGGTTGTTCATTATGGTCAGGCAATGTTCTTTAGACTATTATTCGCATCATGGTTGAAAAATCACAGTTTTGTAAAAAATATTACTTCAATAGTTCGCTTAATATTAAACAAAATTGATTTTTCATCGTACAAACAGGATAAAAAAAAATCTTTAGCTGATTTTCCAATATTATTCATTTTTTCTCCGTAACTTATTGGCTGAAAAACAATCAGCTTTTTGTTAGTAGAAGTTACTTTCCGTGACAAGTTCTGTGCGTTTAATGTTTCTTCCCTGCTTAACGGCCTGACTGGTTCAGCGGTATAATGCAGCCTTATACCATTTACTAATTTCCGCATTTGAATTCAATAAAATTTGAATATGTCAAATCGGGTCAGTACACAAATTTCCGATGATGACCTTCAGTCGGTACTTCAGGCGATTACCACGATTCATCAGAAACTTCCGTTTCTGATGAAATTTTCTCCCGGCGATAAAAAGTCCACCGCCATGCTCGAGGACGGACGTTATCCGTTTGCAAGCAAAGCTCTTGATTATGCATCGCGCGAAGCTTCCATTTGTCCCAACGCCCAGTTGCTGGGCGAGGCTCAAAAGGATATGAATGTATATAATAAACTTCAAACTGTCGACCGCGAACTAAGCCGTCTGAGTGAAATGGTGACCGATACCCGGATGGTAGCAGGGGCTGAGCTTTATGAATTTGCCCGGGTGGCTTATAAAATGGCGAAGATCTCGGCTTCGATCGGCACACCCGGCACTCAAAGCATTGTTGATGACCTTGGCCGGCTCTATGCCAATAACGGAAAGAGCAATCCGGTTAACCCCGCTGTTGCTTAGTAACTCTTAAATACCCCAATAATCCTGGCTGCATAAGGAATGTTGGGGTATTTTATCCCCTGTGGCGCCACACAAATCCGGAGGATTTGTAGGTTTATAGAAAAGCGGACGGTTTAAATCCACGTAGGACTCCGCCGGAGTCTTAGGTGATCGCTTAACATCTGTTTCTATAAACCTGCGACCCCGCTGAAGTCTCTGCGATACTGCACCCTGTCATTCATGACCATCCGCACTCCAAACTCAACCTGCCCGACCCCAAAACCGACTTAATTTTGTCCGCTTTTGAGGTCAAAATGAAGCCGACCGACTGTCAGCATCAACCAACTGTACCTGAAAACAAACCGATTGACCTGAAAAACAAACACACCGGGGTGAATAGATAACATATCGATATCGAAGAGTTCAATAATGGATTAAATCTCAGACAACACGAACTTAAAATGAAACCAACCGGGGTGAAAATGAAACCAATCGGACATTAAACCAGAACGGTTGATGTTCCGGAACCTTATTTTTCCCATTTCTATTGTTGATGGTCAGATCATGGCGATTTAATTCATTATAAGTGTGGGACGTTTAACAAATATTTGGCACAAAAATTGGTGACGGAACAGGTTAAAAGGTAAATATGAAGAAAATATTTTTATCCGTTTTTTTTCTGATACTCATGAGTTATCTCACTTTAGCGGTTCAGAATCAAAAATCAATACATGACTTTCCAATACAACTATCATATTCGAAAGGGAACAATGATACTCTGGTAATTTACATAACAGGAGATGGCGGTTGGAATAAATTTAGCGAGAAACTTGTGCAGGGCATTGAGAGAAAAGGCTATGGAGTGGTATCGTTAAATTCCAGAAAATACTTTCGAAATAAAAAGACCCCTGATATTTTTGTACAGGACATTGAATATTTGTCGGACTACTTTATGAAAGAATGGAATAAAAAGTCACTTATTATTGTCGGTTACTCATTTGGTGCAGATGTAAGTGCTTTCCTTCCCAAAAGGTTATCCAGGGCAGTTCTTACAAAAACAGACCATTTCGCGTTACTTTCACCTTCAATAAGCACTGACTTTGTGATTAATCTGAAAGATTTGATTGGTGACAGTCGAAATACCAAGAGAAAATACAAAATAGCCCCGGAAATTATTGATATAAAATTCCCGGTAATTTGTATTTTTGGGATGGATGAGGATCTAAAACTCAAAGATATTCCCATTAAATCAAAATGGCTTAAAATTCATAAACTGCCAGGGAATCACCATTACAAAGAAAATATGGCATTGGTCATCAAAACGATAGGTTTGTAATTTCACTATATTATTTTTTAATTTCACATTTTTGATTGAAAGGTCTAAGATTCACTTTCAATTATAAATTTGATTTGAAATTTTCGTATCACGTGAAGAATTGAGTCTTTTCAGGTTATTGACCCGCCCAATACCAATCCGGACAAAAATCAGGCACTTCATTTCCGGTGAAAGCAATATTATTTATGGATTAACAGTCTATTTTCCAATATTCTGAATTTTATATTCAGAGTAGAAAAGCCATAAATCGTATGTATCTTTCATTAAATTCTTTGGTCATATGGTACCCTGTGAGTTCCGCATATTCAGGAATAGCGAATTGGAAGAGGCGAATAATTGGATAGTTGCAGATTAGGCAATTAAAATATTTCTTTTGAAATCTGAAACATTGTAAATTCAAGAGTCAATGGATCACTCTTCTGAAAAATGAACCAATTCCGAACGATAGGCATTAAAGATGGTAGATTTGGAGATTAGGCCGATGTACTTCTGATTCCGAACAACCGGAAGATTCCAGGCACCGCTTTCATTAAATTTCTGCATCACACTCTCCATCTTTTCGTCCGGCGAAATTAGTGCAGGGGGCATGACCATTAAATCTTTAACTAAGGTATCATTATAACGTTCCCGATCAAACATGATGAGCCGAATATCGTCAAGCAGAACAATGCCACAAAACAATTCTTCACCGTCAATTACCGGAAAAATATTACGTTTGGATTTGGAGATTATCCGGACCAACTCACCCAGAGTGCAGTCCGCCTTTACTGTTAACAGATCGGTCTCAATTACATTTTTTAATTTAAGCAGAGTCAAAATTGCCTTATCTTTGTTATGGGTAATAAGATCTCCATCTCTGGCAAGTCGTTTATGATAGATTGAATGGGGTTCAAGTGGTGTTATTGTCAGATAGGCGGCAGCCGAGGTAATCATCAGCGGAATTAACAATCCAAATCCACCGGTGATCTCTGCAATTAAAAAGATAGCTGTCATTGGAGCATGCATGACACCGGACATCATTCCGGCCATTCCCGCCAAAGCAAAATTACGAATTGGTACCACGTTCCCTTCGATGTTTATGATCGAAGAGACGAAAAAACCTCCCAGTCCGCCCAGGAATAATGTAGGTGCAAAAATACCGCCGCTACCACCGGCACCATTTGTTGTAGCTGTCGCCACAATTTTTACGAGCATTATTAGAAGTACCATCCCGATCAAAACAAACTTATCATCTTTGAATTCAACAAAAAGCGAATTGTTAAGGATATTTGAACCGGCGTCCGTAAGAATTTGATCAATTGAAACATAGCCTTCACCCCAAAGGGAAGGGAAGAGAAAAATAAAGATCCCTAACATGGTTCCCCCAATCAACACCTTTAAATAAGGATTACTGATTTTCTTAAATTGCCCTTCTACGAATAGATTCCCATGGGTGAATAAGAAGGAGAAGAGCCCACAAAATATCCCTAAAACGATATACCATGGTATATTGGAAAGATTAAATTCTTTTACAATTTGGAATTCAAAGTGGTGTGCACTACCCATTAAAAAATAAGCCAATGATGCAGCAGTAGATGCGGAAATCAAAAGAGGCAGCAATGAAGACATTGTCAGATCAAGCATTAAAACTTCTATCGCAAATAACATTCCGGCCAGGGGAGCCTTGAAAATTCCTGAAATTGCGCCGGCAGCACCGCAACCTATTAATACAGTCATCGTATGATAACTTAGATTAAATCTACGTGCTATATTTGAACCAATTGAGGAACCAGTCAAAACCACCGGGGCCTCCGCTCCAACTGACCCGCCAAATCCAATGGTAATTGTACTGGAAATAATGGAAGTAAACATGTTATGTGCACGAAGAATCCCTTTATTATTGGCAATAGATTTAAGAACTTTTGTTATTCCATGCCCAATATCGTCTTTGACGAAAAATCTTACATAAAGTACTGTAATTAAAATACCAATTCCTGGGTATGCCAGGTAAAGATAATTTTGCGAGTAGGAAATAAAATTCTGCGTTAAAAAATTTCCGAGAAGATGAATGAGATTTTTTAAAAGAACAGCAGTAAAACCGCTTAGAAGTCCTACAATTAAACTAAGTATCAACAATACCTTATGGTCATTGCGATGATCCATACGCCAGGATCTGACATTTTGAACGATTTCACCATACTTTTTCATATGCTGACAAAATTAATCTTATTCGACACTTTTTCCCTTTGCCAGATAACAATATCAACCCGAAATTATCATTAGATGGGAATAGCTACAAACTAAAAGTCAAAGGCTAAATATGAAAATGGATTCTATGGAATGAGTAAATTTTAAAATTCATGATTGTAATTAAATTTGAATTTATTTGTATTTAAATTTGTAAATTAACTTTAATGTTTTTAAAAATATGAAATCAATATTTAGCAAAAAAATATCTGTTGGCCCATGCATAGTTGCGGTATTAATTTCCATTGGCGGCACATACTGGGTTTCATCTGTGTTGGGAAATGGGCAGTCCATCTCTTCCTCAAACCCAGAGAAGGGATCCCTGGCCTGTAATTATGAGATAAAAAGGTTGGAAGGTTATAGGTATATTAGGCCTCTGATGTTCGTTGAAGATGAGTGCGAATCAGAAGGTCTGACACTTATAAAACAACGCGTTACTAAGCTGATCGATGAATTGAAAGGATCGGGAGATTTAATTTCAGCTTCAGTTTATCTAAAATCTTATACGAAAAACGAATGGATGGGCATAAATGAAAATGAAAAATTTAGTCCGGGTTCATTATTAAAGGTTCCGGTACTAATTGCCTTTTTAAAAATGAATGAAAAAAGGCCTGGCATATTGGATCAAACTCTTGCCTATAGTCATCCGTTTCCTTCAAATAAAACCGTCGCATTCTTGTCAAACCAGATAATTTTAGGTCATAAATATACGGTTAGAGATCTACTAACTTACATGATTGCATATTCTGACAATAATGCAACGAACCTTCTCAATACAATAATTGACGTAAATGTCTTTAAAAAAATATTTACCGACTTTGGTCTCGAAGCTCCTGAATGGAATTCCAGTAATTATCCTATTTCTTCAAAGGACTATTCATTATTTATCAGGGCTTTGTATAATGCGTCATATCTTTCAATTGAAGATTCAGAATTGGCGACTGAGTTATTAGCTAAGTCAGATTTTAAAATGGGATTGGCCAAGGATTTGCCTGATTATCTGAGAATCGCACATAAATTTGGAGAAGGTGGAAATAGTAACGAACCCGAAGTTTCGGAATCAGCGATAATATATCTTGAAAATAAACCCTATTCCTTGACAGTAATGACAAAAGGGAAGGAAAAACAAAGATTGGCTCAGATTTTAAGCCAAATATCTGATGTTGTGTTTCAAAATATGTAATTATGCTTATCAGATTTTCAGGTATCAATTTTTGGAGAAAAATAACGGTATTCAAAAATTGGTTTCTTTGAGGCTGCAAAAGAAATATGGCACATTAAGTTATCATTATATGTCATTCGTTTCAATTTAATTATTTTCAGGTACTTTAATTTATTTATATTTTTGTAGCATTAAGTAATATTAATAATCTTTAGGGATATAAGCATTGGTTAGTCTTAATAAAACGACCAATTGATAAAACTGGTTACTCCCCAATACATCAGGTTTTTTCAGCTTAAATACAGAAATATGACAAACATTACACACCAATCCGAAAAATCTTTCCAGGAGCGGAAAAAAATTTTAATTCCTGCCATTGCCTGGACAATGATTGCATTTGTACTTTTTTACAGAAGCACCACCTTATTATTGAATTACCATCAATACCTATGGTTAAAGATATTTGGATCAGCAATTTTAGGTATATTTTTTTACCTTTTATTGTTTTTTAAAATGTCTTTCAAGCAAGGGCGTCTGACAATTAATTTAATATCTGACAACCAGGATACCATCTTATTTTTCGATATCAAACGTGATCTCCTGATTGCCATTATTGCCATTTCCGGTTTTCTGTTGAGAGTATCAGGAATAGTAACACTTGAGAATGTCTCTATTATTTATATCGCAACTGGAATTCCTTTACTTCTTTCAACGCTGCGGTATTATTATAAAACATTTTGAGGTATTATTCCCATTTAAAAAGTTTAACTATTTTGCTTTAATGTCATAAGCCATCAGTGCATTGGTGTGGCGGATATACAAAACCCCATTATGGATTACAGGGTGTGCCCAGAATGGACCGGACTCTCCCAGGTTAATTTTGAAACTGCTGACCAGGTCAAATTTCTCCGGGTTTGCCTTAAGAAGACCTACGTTTCCTCTCTTTTCGTCATAAATATAAAGCATCCCTTCGGCTGAAATGATTGAGCCTTTACAATTCCAGTGTTCTTCCCACTTTTTTTCACCCGTTTTCCAGCTGATGCAACACCAGTTTCCATCGCCATTATTCAGCCAGTTTGATCCATAGATATAACCGTCTACCGATACCACTCCGCCATGATGAACATCCAACAGCAGATCTGTCCAGGCTACAGTTGCACTTTTCCCGTCTTCACCAATCCTGATCATCTTCCCGCCAACATTATATCCGCCGGTTACATAAACCATTCCGTTATCATAGAGCGGGGTCACGCACATAATGAGATCCCAGTTAAAACCGGCCGGTTTTTCAATGGGAACCTTCCAGAGAATCTCCCCGTTTGTGGCATCCACTGCGAAGACATTTCCCAACGACACATTTACAACCATCTTTTTCCCGGCATAACTGATCAGGATCGGAGAAACATAACCCGGCTTGTCGTTGAGGGGAGCCGACTTCCAGATCAGTTCTCCTGTGGCTTTATTGATGGCAATCGTCATCGTCTCGGGACCTCCGGGAGTGAAATAAAGTTTATCTCCGTCAATGATCAGCGATTCGGCAATTCCCCATCGCCCGTAGGTCCCTTTATTCATTTCACTGGCTTTGTAGCTCCAGATCACCTTTCCGGTAGACCCATCTATACATGCAAGATCCCCAAATCCGCTGGTGGTGTATACCTTGTTGCCTTCAACAGTGGGGGTTGCACGGCTGTCAGGGTACGATTCATTCCAGGCCCGTCCCATCACGGTTTGCCACAGTAATTTTCCTTTCATATCCAGAGCATACAGGATGTCGTTCCCTTCCGAAGTTCCCGTTATGTAGAGCTTATTATCTCCAAAAGAGACCGACGAATTTCCTTTTGCAAGTTCCAGGTTTGACCATAAAAGTGCGGGTCCTTCGGTAGGCCAGGACTTTAACAGGCCGGTTTCAGCTGAGACACCGGTTCTGTTTACCTCCCTCCACTGGCTGATTTGGGCGCTGCAAACCTTTGAGAAAATCAATAATGATAACAAAATCAAGCTGACACTTTTCATCGGATCTGTTTTATAGTTTTAGAAGCATTTTGTAAACAAATATATTGCTTTGATCCAATAATTTAAGCTGCCATAACCATCTTTTTTCTGGAAAATTATAACATTGAATTTTACTCTTTTATATTTTCGTACTCTGCATCGGTAACTGGTTGTAGCCAAACTACACTTCCTTTATTGGTATTAGGACTTATGGCAATATGGGTAAGGCTGTTGTCCGAAGCTGCACCATGCCAATGCTCTGTATCAGGGGGAATTTTTACAATATCGCCTTTTCGGATTACCTGACCAGGCTTCCCTTTTTCCTGATAATACCCCGAGCCATCTGTAACAAGCAGAATTTGCCCGCCAGGATGTTTGTGCCAGTTGGTTCTTGCTTTTGGTTCAAAGGTCACGTTGCCAATGGATGTATTATATGTACTGTCATTGTTTACAAGCATTTGGAGCCATGCAGTGCCTGTAAAGTTATTGTTCGTGATTTTATTTCCTTTCGGAAAAACAAGTTCTGTTTTATTTTCCATGGTTTTTTCAGAATGTGTATTGATACAGGACGTAAATAAAATCGGCAGGATTATCAGACTGATTATTAGCGTATTTTTCATTACTTCTGGTGTTTTCGAGTTTGTTTATTGCAGGGATCTTTTAAAATCTATTTAGTTTCTTTAAGGCGAATTTCAAGTACTTCATCTAGAATATCACGTGCTTCTCTTGCTTCTTTTCTACCTATGGTCGATTTTATAATGGTCACAAATTGCTTTAATTGTTCCGGCGCTAAACCAACATTCAGGCAAATTTTCAGATGTGAACGCAGCATCGGTTCCGCCCCACCAATAGTACTAATTACAGAAATTGTTACCAGCTCTCTTTCGGTGTAGGTCAATACATCACGTTCAAAAATATCCGCGAACAGATGTTCTTTGAGAAACACATCAATTTCGGGAGCAAATGCGGAATATCCTGTTTTTGATTCTTCTTGTGGAGTCCCCATTAGTTTTTCTAAAATCTCCCTGCCGCGATCGTATTTGCTTCGCTGCTCCAGGATGGGCGATGGTTCTGCGCCCAATACATCATTTATACCTTTGCTTTTTCGTTCAGCCAATACTTCCATAAAAGTTTGCAACCCCCGGATACTTCTCGGAAACCCGCAATAAGCATACAAGTGAACAAGGAGTTCTTTTATTTGGTTGATTGAAAGTCCAGATTCAAGCCCTGAATTAAGCTCCGGTTTTAAATTTATTAGATCGCCTTTCGCCGTTAATGCCGCAATGGCAATAATCCTTTGTTGCTTTGTGGTTAATATCTGATTGAAATTCATATTATTTTGGGCGTTAAGGCTTTCAGATATAAAACTAGTTGCTATAAAAACTGCGATAAAACATTTTAGAACTATTTTTGTCATCCTTTAATAACCTGTTTGTTAGTCTATTAATAATTTATACGAATAGTTAAAGATTTAGTCAACCCAGGTCTCAATGCTATTAAAATCCCTTTACTTTCAGTTAATCTACATGAAGTTTAATCCTTCAGTCACTGGGCAACTTTCAGACACATTATCCGCTTTTGATCCCGAATGAGGAGTTTACCGTTAGAAAGTGCAATAGGTGCCCAGTTTTGAGTTCCACCTCCAAATCCTCCCGACATATTGTTCCCTTTATCAAGCAATTCTGCGGATGCAAGTGGCTTAAATGCTGATGGATCAGGATTTATAAGATATAACTTGGTGGCACCATCTGTGCTCAGGAGCAGACCATCTGCCAAAATCATACTCCCTTTATCAAATGATGGTGAACGTTGCGTCTTCCACATAATCCGGCCATCCATGCTCATGCATACCAGTCCATCACGCCGGTTATTGGTTGAGTACTGAGCATAAAAATATCCGTTATAAAGTATAGCCGGTAGATTATGTGCGCCAAACTCAACAGTCCTGTAAAGTTCTTTTATGTCGTATTTGCCATCTTCCTTTTTGACCACTTGTATCATGACTGCTCCCAGTTCATATCCACCCATGACAAGTATTTTATTATTGCCTGCATCAACTGCACTTGGAACTGGAAATTGGCATTGCCAGCCCGAAAATTCCCATAGGATTTTACCGGTTTTGGGATCAATTCCAACTACATTTCCGTTTCCATCTCTTGGTGATGCAGTGACCATTACAACTTGATCATCTCCGTCAATTTTAATCAGGGCCGGACTGACATTCCCAACGGGCCCCAAGGATGGAGTTGTCCATTTCACAGTGCCGGTATGTTTTTCATAAGCTACAACACCAGCCTGAGGCGCCTGTGAAGCCAGAATTAGTAAATCACCATAAATTAATGAACATTGCGAAATTCCGAACATAGGTATTCTATCGCCGCCAAAATCCTTCCATACGTTTTTCGTCCAGCTGGGCTTATGTGTGTTAATGTCGAAGCAATAGATATCGCCGTTTTGACCGCATGAATAAACAAAGTCACCATCCGCTATGGGCACACTTCGTGAACCCGGAAACGGCATAAATCCCTTAGATTCATAACTAAAATTCCAAAGTTCTTTTCCATTTGTGAGGTCAAAACACCGCATGTTGTCGTTACCCTGATCATCCCTGTCGAGTAAATATACTTTACCATCTTTGATAACAGGACCGCCATAGCCGATACCAATACTGGCTGTCCAAAGAACTTCGGGACCATTATCCGGCCAGGTACGCAGAATTCCTTTTTGAGTCGTTGTACTGTTTCTTTCTGGCCCAAGAAATTGTGGCCAATCCTGTGCGTAAAGGCTGGTTGCAAAAGCAATCAGTAAAAATGCAGTAGAAATAATCGGTTTATGATTCATATTGACTTGTTTCTTATTCGGTGATTTTTCTGATCAGTTGCTTTTTTGTTGAACAATAGTAATCTTGATGTGCGGGAGCTTCACTTTTTCAGCTCAGGATTCCTGAATACGGTAGTTTGATCCCGCGATTCATAATTTTTCATGGCTTCCGGTTGCCTGTTAAATGCCATTTGGTTGTAGTTTATCCCCTTTATTCACTGCTTTTTCAATAACGTCAAGTCTCGCTTTCCTTGGATCTGGTTTACCAACAGGTTTACCATCGGATTGGATGTCGAGTATCTCGTTCTTTTGGGGACTATAGACAGGCCATTTAGGCAATCCGTTACCGTTTGGATCGCCACTCTTTGCGAAGTTTACCCAATAGGCGTTCATCAGCCTGGCGACCTCTTTATCTTCAGGCGTAGGTGGAGGCGGAGGAGGTCCGAAACCACCTCTTCCCAGGTTGTCGAATGCAAAAGAAATATCGGTTCCGTGTCCGGGGCCAAACTTCATCCATTGCTTCATGGCTGCAGGTACATATGAGAATAGAAAAATGTAGGCCGGTTCGCCAACGGCGGTAAAAGAACCCGCAGTGAAACGTGCAGGCTCTGCCCATACCTTATCAGAGTTAAATCTGGTTTGTACCTCAGCAAATTCTTTGTTACCATCAGGATCATAAGCAGTTTTAGCTTCATCTTTGAGATCACCGAACCGTGAAAACAATTCTTCCTTGGAACTGCTGGAATTCACAAAGCCTCCACCTATTTCCGCACTATTATTCCCGATCATGATGGGAACATGTGCCTGTCTCCCTGCCTTATAAGCACTTTCGGAGGTCTCAGTAACCAGTTTGCCGTCGAGAATCGGACCTGAATAGATTCGCGGACCTCCCTGTCCATCATTTTCCTGTCCCCCATCAACAATTTCTTCGACTTTCAAAGCCCTTAGTTTAGCCAGTGCAGCAGCATCTGTACCGGCAATTCCATGTTTGCGGGCAAAGTTTATTCCTATTGTTTCTGCTGAAACGGGGTAGTAAGAACTTGAATTATCTTCATGGATCGGTCTGCCGGTCAGAACGCCATCGCGGCCACCACCGGAATGACTGATTGCCTTTTGGAAAAGGCCCTTTGCAGCCGGAATCGTTAAAAGTGAATGTACTGAGACGCCACCGGCAGAGAAACCGAAAATGGTCACATTTTGAGAATTGCCCCCGAAGGCAGCGATATTTTGCTGCACCCACTTCAGTGCGGCGATCTGATCCATGAAGGCGTAGCTCCCTTTTGGCTCTTCAGGGAACTCCTTGCTCAGTGCAGGAAATGCAAAATGTCCGAGTCGCCCCAGACGATAATTAAATGTAACCAGAATGACTCCCTTTTTTGCAAACTGACCTTCAACACCCGGACCGGAGCCACTGCCCATTACGAAGGCACCACCGTGAATCCACACAATAACCGGCAGCTTTGCATTCTTTGCAGCTCCCGCAGGTCTCCATACATTAAGGAACAAACAATCTTCTGAAGAGCCCGTCTGAATTGATCCCGGAGGTCCTCCCCATCCTGCCTGAGCACAATTTGGGCCAAACTTGCTTGCATCACGTTCACCTTGCCATGGGGTAACGGGTTGAGGAGGTCGCCAGCGATATTCACCTACCGGTGCGGCAGCATAAGGTATTCCCTTGAAACTTTCGACATCTCCTTCCGTCACTCCGCTTACGATTCCCGGGACAGTGCTAACTTTCGGGGACTCTTGCACAGAAGTATTGACTACTGTTTGCTGAGCGTGCAAATTGGAACTAATGATGATGGCTAAAACTGTTAAAATTCTTTTCATAATTGAAAATTTAATTTAATGCTTTACCGGGGCTTCAACTTTCGAAAATTGTAACACAAATTCGGGTAATCGTTCTCCTGAAATTTTAATCGTTTCCAATTCATTGTTGAATTGCTGCCATTCCTCTATCGTGAGCTTAATCTCTTTACTACCAATGTTTTCCAGCATATGTGCCATTTGCGTTGTGCCGGGGACAGGGACAATCCAGGGCTTTTGTGCCAGTAACCAGGCAAGGGAGAGTTGTCCGGGTGTTGCTCCTTTTTTTATGCCCCACTTTTGCAGTAAGGCTACAAGGGCCATATTTTTTGGTAAGTTTTCAGTCGAAAACCTCGATTCGATACCGCGAATATCGCCTTGGGCAAAATGGGTACTGGCATCGATAGCTCCGGTGAGGAAACCTACGCCAAGCGGACTCCAGCAAACGAATCCAATACCTAATTCTTCGCAAAGAGGAAGAATGTCTTGATCTGAACCATGATATAATAAAGAATGCTCATTTTGAATGGCTGTAACCGGGTGCTCGTTGTGAGCCCGTCTTACTGTTTGAAGACCTGGTTCAGAAAGCCCATAGTGCAATACCTTTCCTTCCTTAATCAGGTCTTTAATCGCTCCCACCACATCTTCGATTGGTACCTGGGGATCTACACGATGCTGGTACAATAAATCAATCCGGTCGGTACGAAGACGTTTTAGCATCCCTTCCACTACTATTTTGATATGCTCCGGCTTACTGTTTAATCCGGGCAGGAATTGTCCGGTTTGCTGGTCAATATTCCAGCCAAACTTTGTCGCAATAACCACTTTATTCCGAAAAGGCTCAATACCTTCACCTAAAATTCGCTCAACCTCAAAAGGACCATAAGCCTCAGCCGCATCAAAAAATGTCACCCCGTTTTCAAAAGCTGTCCGTATTATTCGATGCATTTCGGAACGCAAAGGAATTGTCGTTTGGTAGGTACGGCTCATATTCTGAACACCCAGACCAATGTCTGAAACTTCCAGTTTGCCAAGTTTCCGGCGACCTGCAACAGTTACCGAATTTTCATTGAACCCGGATGATATTTCAGCATTAGAGCTGGCAGCAGACGCTTGGGAAGCGCTCATAATTAAGGCACCGCCGGCTAACAACAATCCGCTTTTAAGTGCATCACGGCGACTTAATCCGTTATTTGTGTGCTTATCTTTTAAATCTTCCATTTTTAGTATTAATGGGTTTTAAAATTGAGAATCAATATGACTGATTGAAGGAGTTATAAATCCAGCTTACGTTCGCCCATCCATTTTATAATAGCCGGGTCGCGGTGGTCAAAGAAGCTGCTTGCCTTGGTATCCAGACTTTTTATGGCTTCCATATCTTCGGCACTAAGTTCAAAATCGAAAATATTGAAGTTTTCAATAATTCTTTCCTTTTTAACCGATTTCGGGATTACCACCACACCCCGTTGCGTGAGCCAGCGGAGAACTACCTGAGCCAGACTTTTATTGTATTTGGCCGCAACTGACAAGAGCAATTCATTTTGAAAAAGGTTATTTCGCCCTTCGGCGAAGGGTCCCCACGATTCAATCTGAACGTTATTTTCGGTTAAGAATTTCTGAGATTCTATTTGCTGATTGAAGGGATGGGTTTCAATCTGGTTCACAGCGGGGATAACTTCATTAAAAGCTATTATATCCATTACACGGTCCGTTTGAAAGTTGCTGACACCAATGGCTTTAACTTTACCAGATTTGTATAAATCTTCCATAGCTCTCCACGAACCGTGAACATCGCCATAAGGCTGATGGATTAAATACAGATCCAAATAATCGAGCTGCAGTTTGTTTAACGATTTCTCAAACGCTTTTTTGGTATTCTCGTAACCGGTGTCCTGAACCCAAAGCTTTGTAGTGATAAATAAATTTTTCCTGTCTACTCCGCTTTTTATGATGGCGTTTCCAACGGCAACTTCATTCATATAGGACGCCGCTGTGTCAATCAACCGATAACCCGTTTCAATGGCATCGAGTACACTGTTTTCACACTCTTTTTGGTCTGTAACCTGAAACACACCAAATCCTAAGATGGGCATTTCTATTCCATTGTTGAGTTTTATTGTTTTCATACTAATATTATAAAAATTTACTTAAGAATTCATTGAGCTTATTCATTGCAATTGTTACATATTCAGCAACATAATATGTTTGAATGTGGGTTGCTCCCGGAATCAGGAATAGTTCTTTCTCCTTTGTGCCTGTAGCAAGACTGAATGCATTGTCAGTCATATAATAAGTATCTGCTTTACTTCCCGCCATCATCAACAGGGGCTGATTGATTAAATCCATATTCGTGGCAGCGTCAAACTCCATTAGATCGAGTAAACTACTCGTGGTGTACCTGAAGGTGGAATTAGGATGTGCATGGGTTTTCCCATAATATACGAATCCTTCGCGATACAGATCAAATGGCAGCTTAGCAATTTCCTCATCAGTCAATTTCGCATCTCCGGTATAACGCACTTCGCCACCTGCCGCTTCCAGCGCGCGTGCTTCGGATGCTTGCTTTAACCGCTGCTGAATGGTTGAAAGTCCGGAATTCATAAAGCCATTGCGCCTGACCAATCCTGAATTAAACATGCTAAGGGTGGCTACGACTTTAAAGCGTTTGTCGGTTTGAGCCGCTTTTAAGGAATATCCGCCACCACCGCAAATGCCCAGTAATCCCAGACGATTGGCATCCACTCCTGCATATTGGGTTATGAAATCTGCCATCCCGCGAATATCTTCAATCCGAAAGGCAGGCTTATCCACATTGCGGGGCACTCCACCGCTGGCACCCTGGTACGATGCGTCAGCAGCAATTGCGATATAACCCGATTCTGCCAATCGCTGCGAATATAATCCGGCTACCTGCTCCTTAACACCGCCGTTGGGGTGAGCAACAACCACGGCCGGATATTTCTTCGACGGGTCGTAGTTTGAGGGGGTGTAAATATTGGCAGAAATAGCAATGCCATTCAGTTTATAGGTAACGGGATGGATATTCACCCCACCGGATACATTTTTTGTAATGGCATTCTCATAAACCAACCCAAAAGGATTGGCAGGCTTTGTTTGAGCTGAAGAAATGATACTTGTCGACATAAACATTACTATCAAAAAATGGTTTTTAATTTTCTTTTTCATTTGTATATAATTTGTTTTTTAGCGGCCAAATGGAATCGAAGATCAGCGAAGCTAATAGCCATGGGGGAATATTCATCTCGGTTTGTGATTTCTCAACCATGGCTATTTCATCTTTAATTTTCTCCTCTGATTTATTAGGGTTGTTTTACTCGAATCAACCATGATTCCAATCATTTATCCAACCCCTTTTCTTTTAACCATGCCGACATTAAATTGGCAATTTCTAAATTGTTTAAATCCGAAAACGGGAAATGGGTATTGCCTTTTATTCCTATTTCGGGTAAATGCACTACGGTTACATCGCCACCATGCTTATTAACCGCATCCTGCCACAGCCTTGCCATTTCAAGACGTGCCCGCCAGCCATCTTGGCCTGGATTGGCCATTGGTTTATCGGGAATATTATCACCATAATAAATGATGATCGGGATTTTGGTTAGCTTTAAAAAATCGGACATAGGCACTCCAAAAGCGGTAAGTGTACCTCCAGCCATTGGTATAGGTGCGGGCACTTCTCCTTCGGGGAAAAGAAAGCCGCTTCCGGGTTCATACGAAACGATGGCTTTAATATTTTGATTTTTGATGGCTGTTGCCCAGCCCATTCCACCGGAATGTGAATGTGTAACCAAAATTGCCGGTCCAATTTTATTGAAAAGCTCAGAAACTGCATCGGTATTCACATTCATATCAATAGGTCCAACATTGGGAACCATTTGTCGGAAATACTGGTTCAGGGTAGCCGAATCGCGCGAAAATTGCACTCCGTCAAAATAGTTGGGCCATATACCTACACGAAAAGTATCAAACCATCCCTGTTCATCGGGGGTTGGTGCAATGGTGGCAGCTACTGTGCTACGACCTGCATTGCCTCTCCTTGGCTGGTCGATAAGATAAACCGGGTAATTCCTGCGCAAAAAGATGTTTTGATATCCTTCCCGCCCATCGGGGGTGGTTTCCCAGGTCCTGGAAAACTGACCGATGCCATGCCACATTACTAACGGATATTTGCGGGCTTTGTCCGGAATTTGATAAAAAACATAGGCATGGTCCCCATGAAAAGTTTGTCCTTCCGATGTTGGTTTGTATGGATCAAATGTACCTGTATTAGTAACCACTGTTCCTCCAACTGCAAAGCTACCCTGTTCCCGGATAATCAAAAGTTTCTCTTTGGTTCTGGCATAAGACGACAGACTTGTGATGACTAGAAGTAACACGATTAAATTCGTCAAATTTGAGGGCTTCATCCGCAGCACAGATGATTTGGCGAAACCTACTGCTTTCCACTCATTGAATTCATTTTTCACTTCATTATGATTTTTCATTCGACAAATGTAAATGCTGACAGTTCTGTTATTTGTATATAAAATACGGTATCTTCTACCATTTTCACTTATTGAATTTGTCTGCTCGTTACAATTGTCCTGGAATATTTAAATTTGTTGCAGATAAATAAAAACAGATATGGAAAAGCTCTTCAGATTTGATACGGTTAGCCAGTACAATGTCCTGAATAATCATGAAACATTGCACCCTTTGGTAAGCATAATCGATTTTTCAAAAGCAAATCCAAGATCATGGGGCGGTGAAAAGAATGTCCGGATAAATTATGGTTTGTATTGTATTTTTCTCAAAGATGTTAAATGTGGTGATCTGAAATATGGTCGCAATTATTACGATTATCAGGAAGGCACGTTGGTTTTTGTGGCGCCGGGACAGGTGATGGAAATAGAAAATGACGGGAATGTCTATCAACCAAAGGGATATGCTCTTGTTTTTCATCCAGACCTGGTACATGGGACTTCTCTGGCTAAAAGTATTCATGAATATAACTTTTTCAGCTATAATGCGAACGAAGCACTCCATTTATCGGAGCGCGAAAGACAAATTGTAATGGATTGTTTTTCAAAGATAGAATTTGAATTACAGCAAAACATCGACAAGCACAGCAAGAAACTCATTGCATCGAACATTGAATTATTCCTGAATTACTGTGAACGTTTTTACGACCGTCAGTTCATTACCCGGGACAAAGTCAACACAGGAATAATAGAAAAATTTGAAGAACTTCTGAACAACTTTTTTTCGTCTGACAAACCTCAAAATATTGGATTGCCGTCAGTTACTTATTGTGCCGAAGAACTTCATTTATCCGCCAACTATTTTGGGGATTTAATCAAGAAGGAAACCGGAAAATCGGCCAAGGAATACATTTTGTCCAAAATTATTGATGTGGCCAAAAATAAGATATTTGCTGCCAATAAAACTGTAAATGAGATTGCCTGCGAACTTGGGTTTAAATATCCTCAGCATTTCAGCCGGATGTTTAAACACGAAACGGGTTATACCCCCAATGAATACCGGTTCATGAATTAAGGAGATAAAAATTTTGATTTTCTACTTTTGGCTCCCGCTAAATCTACCCTTTTCTTCAACCTTATTTTATTGGACTATCTCAGTAGAGAATCCACGCTCACCACTAACTACCTTATTCCCTCATTTAGGGTTGATGGTCTTTTAATAAAATTTATTTTCATTCATATACCGTTCGGAGCGATTGGCTACTATTGTGGCGATAGTTTCTTCAGAAATGTTTGGTAAGCGGGAGATTGGAAAATGCTGGTGAAGGGACCTTTTAGCCACGAACCACCTTTGGTTACCGCGGAAGGTCAGATGTTCCGGCACCCAAAAAAGAGTTCCCTGATTTTAAAAATCTTAAGTTGTCCATTAAATATTATTTCATAAATTTAGCGGGTAAAAACGTTATTCAGCAGGCGTAATTATAAACGGGCGCAATTAGAAATTGATTTCTCCAGTTTGACCTCGCAGCCCTCATAATAAGGGAGGAATATGCGGACGAAGTTATAGTACCCGGACCAGAAGACTTTTTTGGGGAAATTCAGAGGGATCAGAAATTGGATATTAGAACCATTAAAGGGGACCTTAAATCCATCCTATTACTTAAAACAAATTTTTGCCGATATGTCCGAAAATAATTTTAATATTTTTCCATATTTTCATTGTGCAGAAAGGGCTAAATTGAGCAATAGTAAGATCCTGGTTATATGCAGAAGCATATTTCAGTTTTCATTAATCACGATACTATTTGTTTTCTGCTGTAAATTGTCATTGAACGGACAGCCCTATCAGTTTATCCGTTATGCCGAAGATGAGGGGCTTTCGAATACGCTTGTCAAATCAGTAACTACTGACAAAAACGGGTTGATATGGGTTGCCACCGATAAAGGACTTTTCCGGTTTGACGGCCATAATTTTACCCAGGTAGTCGATGATCTGCCCAGTAGTTACATTAAATCCATTTGTTGCCAAAATAATGGCGACCTGATCGCTTCCACTGACCTTGGAGTAATTCGGATTCAGGGAGATTCCCAATCCTGGAATGTTTCCATCATAAAAAAGGGTTCGGCAAAAGAGGCAGACTCGTTATTGTCTTATCCAAAAACAATTTATGAGGATCACAACGGGGTTTTGTGGCTTAGCGATAATCATAAAATATACTGTTTAAAGAATAAGGATTTTAAATCCTACTCTCTTGGATTAAAAGTATCAACCAATAATTATCTGCGATCCTTTTCCTTTGCTGAAGATGGGTTTGGAAACCTCTACGGTTTTTCAGAGCCTGGCTATGTATTTCGTTATGATCAGAAAAATGACAAATTCATTGAATTGGAACTTTCACACCGTTTGTCGAATATCCATGGTGTGGTTACTGTTGATAATGAAACCTTATTGGTAGCGACCCATGATGGATTATTTGAACTTCAGACCGACAGAGAGGGATTTTGCAAAAAAATGAGGCTTTTGAATAAAGAAATTGAAGCCTCTTACATTATCGCTACTTCGAAAGGACATTTTTTAGCCGGCACATGGGCCAACGGGCTTTTTGAGATTAAAAAAACAGGTTCTGAATATACCTTTTCGCAGGTTACTGCATTCCCGGAGAAAAGCATAAACCACCTTTGTTTAGCAGATGACGGAAGTGTATGGATAGGCTCCGACAACGGGTTGTTCCTAATGCGGCCAAATCTTTTCCGGGCGCCTTACCAGCAGTCTGTATCTACCTATATTCAAAGTTTAAATGAATTTACGGATGGCAGAATTTGTTTTACGGATGGAATGAAGATTTTAGCGGCTGATCCCGATCCTATGGGAGCCGTCCGAATCATAAAAACGTTTAAAACAACTGTTTTACAAGCATTGCCTGCGCCAAACGGAATCTGGTATTCGGATGTAAATGCCAGAATCTGGTTTGAGAATAACAGAGGAGAGGTCATTCACAACTTTAAATTTAATGCCTACGGGGGAGCAGTCTTTCACCTGATGAGTGATAAATCGGGTAATTTATGGGCCTGCCAGGATGGTAATCCATCGTTGATCTGTATTACTTCCGGTTATATCGTGAAACAGTACGGAATTAAAGATGGGATTACCTCACGGCCACTATCGACCACAATTGATAACAACGGAAATATATATGCCGGCGGAATGTCCAACAATGCATTTCTATTCCAATTTGATGCTGCTCATGACCGGTTTACAAACCTGAGCAAACCTTTAAACTTTGAAGGGAATATTGACATTAATGTCAATGACATGGTTTCCAGCAAGAAAGAAGTCTTATGGATGGGAACCTCATTCGGTCTTATTAAATACGAGAAGGGCATTTTCACCCGCATTAAGACCGGTGATATGACCGCCGACGCTGTCAAGGCTATAGCAATAGATAGGGGCGACAATGTTTGGTTCGGGAACAGTTCAGGATTGCACCAATTGTATGATGATGAACTACTTTCGTTCGACGAAAAGGCTGGGATGCTATCTAAATCAATCGCTTATCGCTGCCTGCATTTCGACTGGGAAAACAGGATTTGGGTAGGGACGGTCAGTGGGTTGGTTGTCTCATCTCCTTTATCACCTCCGGTAAAATCCACAACACCAATTATCCTGAAACTATTAATTGATAACAAGTATTCAATAAAGTATAAACCTACAGGCACAACCATTAATAACAGCTCCTTTGTAACCATGAATGTTGGTGTTCCTGAGTATCCGTCGAAATACATCAGGGTCGAGATGCTTCTTCAAGGCAGGGATACGGCATGGACTCCATTAAACAAGTCGAATGAAATAATTCTGGCAAACCTGGATCTGGGTAAATACACCTTACTGATTCGGGCCAGGCAGAATGGGAATTTTCAGTTCAGCAAACCGCTTTCCTGGACATTTACGGTAAAAAGCGTCTGGTACTTTCGTTGGTGGCAAATCCTGCTATATACATTGGCATTAATTGTCCTTTTTTGGTTTGGCATTAAATGGTATACCAACAAATTAAAACGGAATAACGAAAAGCTTGAAAATACGATCAGTGAGCGAATCCATGAAATAAGTATGCACAAAGAACAAATAGAGTTGCAGAACCTGAGTATTATGCATAAGAATGAGGAGCTGGAAAAAACCAACTTCGAGTTGCAGGCCGCAAAAGTCAAAGCTGAAGAGGCCATGGAGGCTAAGAGTGCTTTCCTTTCTGTTATGACTCATGAACTCAGAACACCCATGAATGCAGTGATCGGCTTCTCTCATCTGCTGATTCAGAACAATCCCCGGCCGGATCAATTGGACGACCTGAAAACGCTTAGATTCTCAGCCGAAAACCTTCTGGCATTAATTAACAATATTCTGGATTTCAATAAAATTGAAGCCAACAAAATCAGTCTGGAACAAATTGACTTCAATCTCAGGAACCTGATTGAAGAGATCATATCATCGATGAAGATAAGGGGGCAACATGATCGTATTGAATTGATTTTTAATTACGACAAACGCTTGCCTGACAATGTGATCGGCGATCCCCTTCGTTTATCGCAAATTATGAACAACTTGCTGAGCAACGCGATAAAGTTTATCGAAAACGGTTCCGTTACAATTGATCTGAAATTGAATTCCCAAACTGAAAAAAGTGTATTAATCGACTTTTCTGTGACGGATACCGGGATAGGAATCCATAATGAGGCATTGAAATCTATTTTTGATGCATTCACCCAGGCAAGTTCCGAAACATCCCGCAAATACGGAGGAACAGGACTTGGCCTGGCGATAACGCAAAAACTCCTCGAATTGCACGACAGTAAAATACAAGTCGAGAGTGAGATCGGAAAAGGAACCCGTTTTTATTTTTCCATCAACTTTGCTGAAAATACTTCAATATCAACTCAATTGCCCAAAAAAGAATCCTCCTACGACTTTACTCAATTCGATGGACAGCAAGTTCTACTGGTTGAAGACAATCGGGTAAACAAAGTAATTGCATACAAGTTTCTGACAAGTTGGAACCTGAAAGTCGAAATCGCCGATAACGGACTGATTGCGATTGAGAAAATCAGGCATAAAAAGTTTGATCTTGTGTTGATGGACCTGCAAATGCCCGAGATGGACGGATACAAGGCGGCAGAAACCATTCGTCAATACGGGATTGAACCATTTACTTCCCTTCCGATAATTGCCTTGACTGCTTCCTCCAAAGCTGAAGTATATGAAAATATCTTTCTTGCCGGAATCAACGATTTTATCTCAAAACCGTTCAACCCAGTTGAACTGCATCTAAAAATCAGAAAATATCTCGGATATAAATAGGGTCTGGTGGTACGCGAACAGGCACCTGATCCCCTGCCATTTTCAATCTTTTAAAGCTTGTCCTGCAGTTCCGATTAAATACGACTATCTGATTCACCGTCAGGTTTTGCTGCTTCAGCAGCGAATTTGTATGGTTGGCTAATTTTTAGGCAGGTAATTTCCATTTTTGTATAACTTTGAATTTATGGAAACGAATATCCCCGGGAAATATCTATGGACTTCATTCTTTTTGTCGCTGGCTATAAGCCTGACGATCCATTTTTCGCTCATTGTCGAAACACTTTTTAATGTCGGCTTAGGGCGCCATGGGGAGCAAATAACGCTATCCTTCATCGCCTTTGATTTTTCTTCAACAGTTATCCTCGCTTTTCTGACATTTATGCTGAATTATCATTTCTTCAAGCCGTTCAGCGCTCATTATAAACTGAATTTCACGAAGATTGCGGGTTCAATCGTCATCACCTTTATTTTCGCATTGATTTTGGCTCATTTATTCATCTTTGTCAAACACTTCTTCGATTTTCAGATCAATCAGCACCGGCACGACGAGGGCCTATTTTACAGAAACTTTTTTTGTTCAGCCATAGTCCTGGCATCCATCTTTGTGATCCGGCTCAATAACCAAAAAAAGAGTATCGAACTTGAGAATGAAAAACTGAGAAACGAAAGTCTTCAAAGTCAGTTTGAATCGCTTAAAAATCAGGTCAGTCCTCACTTCCTGTTCAATTCGCTGACGGCCTTAAAAATACTCGTCGCAGATTCACCTGAACTGGCCAGACAATACATCACCCATCTTTCGATGGTGCTTCGCTATACGCTGCAAAGTAACCGGAAACAGCTGGTCACTCTGGGCGAAGAAATGGAATTTACACAATCCTATTTGTTTTTGTTGAAAATGAGGTATGACACTAATTTGACAATACAAACGCAGATAATGGATGAGTATTTGGTTTACCGGCTTCCTCCGTTAACCGTCCAGACGTTGGTCGAAAATGCAGTGAAACACAATGAGATAAGCAATCAATATCCGCTTCAGATCAACATACAAACCTCTGAAGATGGCTACCTGGGTGTAACGAATAAAATTCAGGAGAAACTCACACAGGAAGATGGAACCGGAATCGGACTGTCCAACCTCTCCAAACTCTTCCGGTTATTGGGGAATTATGATATTCAGATATTTAATAGTCATAAGGAGTTCAGGGTAGTTGTTCCTTTACTTAAACCTTAACAGGATGAAATCTCTGGTAATTGAAGATGAAATACTAGCTGCGCGCCATCTGGTAAGCGTACTAAACGAGATTGGAAACATCGAGGTCATCGCTATTCTGGATAGTATCAAATCTGCTGTTTTATGGTTTGAAACTCATCCTCAGCCGGACCTGGTTTTTATGGATATCCACATTGCCGACGGATCGGCCTTCAGGATATTCGATCTTGTTAAAATCACCTGCCCCATCATTTTCACAACGGCCTATGATGAATATGCCATCAAGGCATTCAAGGTGAACAGCATCGATTATTTGCTCAAACCAATCACCACTGAAGGTGTTCAAAAAGCACTCTCAAAATTGAAAGCACTTTCAGGTGCCAATGATTTCCAGTCAGATATCCGGCAGTTAATTGTTTCACTCAAACAGGAAAAATCATACAAAACCCATTTCCTGGTATCGGTGAAAGGGGGTAAAATGATGCCGTTGTTAGCCGGGGATATCGCCTGTATTTACATTGATTCAGGTACAGTGATCGCAAAGACGTGTGAGGACAATTCCTTCAATCTCGATTTCACCCTCGATGAACTGACCGCAAAACTGAATCCGAATGATTTTTTCAGGGCAAACAGGCAATTCATCATCTCAAAAAAATCGGTGAAAGATGTTGCATTTTGGTTTAATAACCGGTTGTCAATCCATTTAAAAGTCTCTGTTCCTGAAAAAATCCTCATCAGCCGGACCCGTGTTTCTGAATTCAGGGAATGGTTTGACGGGAAATAGCCCTGTAAACCACAATTCCCTTTACATTTTAACCCTGTTTAACCACATCTCACACCTGAATTTCTCTGCTTCATTCAGAATTCGGGTTGATTGAAAACAACTTCGCTGTAAGTTTGTATGCTGAAATTCAAAGATTATGAATAGAATACAATTTCTCAGAACAGGGTTATTTATGCTTGCAATAGCCATGTTAAATTCTATGGCAACCTACGGGAACTCACTCAATCCAAACAGTAAACATATAACAGGCGTTACAGCGATCACTGAAGTATTTGGAGATGGTCAGAAGATAACGGCAGTTGCTGTTGAATTCGATAAACAGATCCGCAATTCGGCTCTTTCCAGGTCCGGCTTTTCGGTACCGGGCAGGACCATTGAAAAAGTATATGCAAATTCCGGATTGGCGAAGGGATCAGCAGGGGTTGATGGCAAGTATGTCATCATCGAGCTTTCAATTGCGGATAAGGAAGCTGCAGTTTTTTCCCAGCATGGATTCAAATTTACAAACGCACTCAAAAAAATTACCATCAAACAGCTTGCTCCTGTCGTTACCGTTGCGGGTGAAAAATATACGCCGGATTCAAGTCCGATAGAGAATGACCGGCAGATTAACCTGGTGGTTGATGACTTTCAGCAGCTTGAATACAAAGACCCGCAAACAGGTAAGCTATTGAAATATAATTTATTCATCCCTAAAAATTACGACAGCCGGAAAACATATCCAATGGTTCTGTTTATTCATGATGCAGGGGTTAACAGCACAGAAACCAAAACAACGCTGATCCAGGGGCTGGGGGCCGTAATCTGGGCTACTTCTTCGGAACAGGCTAAACATGAATGTTTTGTACTTGCCCCGCAATATGACGGGATCATGGTAAATGACCAATCTGAAGCCTCAAAGGATCTGGATATTGCGGTGCATCTGATAACCGATTTGGAAAACAGGTATACGATCGATAAAAACAGGTTGTACACTACCGGACAATCGATGGGATGTATGTCCTCCATTGCGTTGAATCTAAAATACCCCGATTTGTTTGCTGCCTCACTGCTTGTGGCAGGTCAATGGGATCCTGCGAAAGTACCCGTGATGGCGAAAGATAATCTGTGGATCATTGTCTCTGAAGGTGATCTGAAGGCTTTCCCGGGAATGAATGCGATTACAGAGACCCTTGAAAAAGCGGGAGCAAAAATCAGCAGGGCGACATGGAGCGGCCTCTGCACCCCGGCGGAATTTAAAACCGAAGTTGATAATATGGTGGCGGAAGGGAATAATGTGAAATATACCGTTTTAAGAAAGGGAACGGTTGTGCCGGAAGGGATGAGGGATGATGGCGGAAGCAATCATATTTGCACCTGGAGAATTGCCTACACGATCGAAGGGGTAAGGGACTGGCTCTTTACCCAAAAAAGATAAAAGGATGATTATGTCCTTGAAAAACAGAGATTATTGCTAATTAAAAATGGTTTATTCAGATGGAGATTAAAGCGAAAAAATCGATCAATTATTATATCCGTGCTTTGCACCGCGATATTGGCTTCTTTTTGATTGGTCTAACGATTATTTACAGTCTAAGCGGTATTCTGCTTATTTACAGGGATACCGGATTTCTTAAAAACGAAAGGCAAATCGAGAAAAAATTGTCCCCGGATATCGAGGTATCTGAGCTTGGCAGGATCGTGCACATCCGGAATCTGGAGGTATCCAGGACCGAAGGCAATGTGATCTATTTTCAAAATGGAAGCTACGATAAATCGTCGGGAATCGTGAAATATTCCGAAAAAGTTCTTCCGTCCTTTCTTGAAAAATTCAATAATTTGCACAAAAAATCAAGCAGGGATCTGACCTATTTATTTTCTACGATCTTTGCCATCTTATTACTTTTTCTGGCGGTTTCATCATTTTGGATGTATAAAAAAGAATCCAGAATGTTTCGCCGGGGGTTAGTCTTAGCCGGTTCGGGAATCGCTGTTACGTTAATTCTATTGTTTTTATAAACTAAATAAAAGGAAGAAAACGATGTTTAAAAGAGCCATTGTTTCATTGGGATTTATGGTGGTATGTTCCCTTGCGGGGAATACTTCAGTTGGACAGACCACTGATCCATTGCTGTTTCCAAAGGATAGCTTTAAATTGGAAACCAAAATAGTGAAGACATCTGCGGGTGAAAAGAAAGTAACCTTCCGCTCGTACCTGCACATCCCTTATGTGGCAAAGCTTGTGGATAAGGAGTATCAAAGTCTGAATGTTAGTGTGCCTGTGACGGTAGATGGGGTAGCTGTCGATGCAACAAATGCACCCATTCTTTTTACCAATAATGTTGGAGGCTACATGTCAGCCAGTAATACCCGTAGCGGATTCCGGTTTCCTCCGGGCGGAGCTCCGGGTGGTAAAATGAATGGTGGTCCCGATGGTCCGAATGGCTTTGGCGGTCCGGGCAAGCCGCCCGAAGGAATGCCTCCTATGCCTGCCGGAGGATTCGGCCCTGGTCCCAATGGGAATAGCAAAGTGAGCAGGAATGCAGATCTGGCTCTTGCAGCGGGATATGTTGTGGTCTCTCCCGGTTGCCGCGGTCGCGACAATAAGGCAGCCGACGGAACGTTCTACGGTAAAGCTCCTGCAGCTATTGTAGACCTTAAGGGTGCTGTCCGCTACATACGTCACAATAAGGGCGTTATGCCGGGTAATGTCGACTGGATTTTTTCAACTGGGGTCAGCGCGGGAGGGGCACTCTCCGCGCTTCTGGGTTCCTCCGGTAACAACCCACTTTATGACTCATACCTGGAGGAAATCGGTGCCGCGAAGGAAGCTGACAACATCTGTGGTTGTGCCTGCTTTTGCCCGATCACCGATCTGGAGCATGCCGACGGCGCCTATGAATGGATGTATGGAGAATCCCCGGCAAGATCCGGTCCTGTGGATCAGGAACTCTCAAAAAAGCTGAAAGCTGACTTCGAAAAATACCAGGCAGGACTAAATCTTCAGGGGAAAGGTGGTTTTGGAACAATCACCGCGGATAATTACGACAAGTACCTTTTGCAATATTTTCTGTTTCCTTCAGCCAATAAGTTTCTTAAAGATCTGACGGATGAAAAACGTCAGGGATACCTTGAAAAGAACAGTTGGATCACCTGGTCTGAAAAAGGAGCTGCCTTTACATTCACCGACTACGTAGCTCATGTAGGCCGGATGAAAAGCCTGCCTGCCTTTGACGATTTTAACATGAAACAGGGTGAACCAATTGAGTTTGGAAACAAATCCACGGACGCCAGGCACTTTACCCGTTTCAGTTTGCGGCAAACTACGGGTGACCCCGGTGCGGAGATTGATCGGGACCTGAAAACGAAGGTCGATATGATGAATGCCATGTTCTTTATCATCCATAATAACGAAGGTTGTGCGAACCATTGGTGGCTTCGCCAGGGCACTTCAGATAACCACACTTCGCAGACGGTAATTGCCAATCTGGCCACAAGCCTTGAGAACCGGAATAAGGATGTGAATACCAAGCTTTACTGGGATGCAGGGCATGGCGCCGACGAGGATGCGGAAGATTTCATCTCCTGGATCGGTAATGTCACGGGGTTTGCCAGGGTGAAAAATCGATAATCAAATAGTCGGGATTAATTCCAAAAGAATTGAGCTCGCTGCTTTACGATCCTAAATTGCTTAACAGAGAATCCGGTTTGATTCTTTCTGGACGAAGTTTCCTGAAAAAGAATCTTTTAGAATCAAAGCGGACTCATTTTCATTTAAATTAATTATCTACAGAATAAACGGAATAATTGCCTTCCTGTTCCCCGGATAACCGGCAAAATAGTGGCGGTACCATTTGTGATGATCGATGGCCCGCGGCAGCAGATTTACGATGGTCCATATGGCGAAAGAGAGGGCTGCCAGGTTCCATGCCATCGCGGCAAAACCGATCCATTCGATGATTTCCCCTAAATAATTAGGGCATGATATCCATTTAAACATCCCTTTTTGTGGAATCTGATAACCATTGACTGAACTTTTACGAAGGGCAATCAACAGATTGTCAGAGGAAAGATTGATGAACATTCCGGTTGCAAACAGGAGAAAGCCAATCCCGAACCGTATAAGATCAGTTGTTGTAAAAACATTGAAATCGGCTGTGTTACCAAGGGCAATGCCATTGATTGAGGCATTGATGATATTGAAAATGATGGCAAACAGCGTGATGATAAGCGGCATTTTCTTCCCCTTTGTTTTAATCCGGAACGGGAAAACCAGGGTACGGTTAAAATAATGGATAAACCATAATGCGAATAACAGGATGACCGTGCCATTGAAATTCCGGGAAATAATAAAAAAGTAACTTAAGATAAGAAGCGAAGGCATTTCCATGATTATCCAGCCAATCCGGTTTGAGATTGAGGGCCCCCAACCGTCACGGAAATGCTTTCCGTATGGTTGCTTAACAACGAATAGCACCGGAAATAAGAGGATTGCAAAAGCGATCCAGTAAAAAATCAAATGGTTAGTGGCCAGAGGATTGGTCATAATCAGATATTTAAAATTTTCGGGAGTTTAGGTATCCATTTTGAGTAAACCATTTCAGGGAATCCACAAAAGATTCCTCAACGGGGCGCGGATGGAATCCGAGGTCACTGACTGCTTTTTGATGATTAACCAGCTTAGGCGAATTGCTTACAATATGCAATGACTCTTTGGAATAGAGGGGTGTCTTCCCTGAAAGTTTCCCAGAGAGCTGAATAAACGGAAGCCCTGCCCAAGCCATGAAGCCGGGAACGATAGCAGGCATATTTTTATTGGCCTCTTTGCAAATGATGGCGGCTATATCCGGAAGGCTCATCCATTGGCTTGTCAGCAGGTATCTTTCGCCATTTCGGCCCAGCTCCATGGCGTTGATGGCCGCAGAAACAACATCCCGGACATCCACCCACTGGTATCCCCCTTTGATCAGGAACGGTAGTTTGTCCGTTGCGATTTTCACGATCATCTGCCCTGCCAGCGATGGGGCAAAATCAAATGGCCCGATTACTGATGAAGGATTCAGGATAACCGCGTTTAGCCCATTGTTACAAGCATCAAGCAAAAGCTTCTCGGCACCAGCTTTGGATTGGCTGTAAAAAAATGCTTCATCCCCTGCCAACGGCCCCGATTCGTCCAGTAGTTTATCGGGATGACCGTTTTTTAATGCGTGAATGGAGCTGAAATGGATCAGTCGCTTCGTTTTATACTGCAGACAAGCTTCAATAACATTCCATGTACCCTCGATATTTGTCTGAAATATTTTTTCTTTTGAATTGACCCCGATAGAAATAATGGCAGCAGTATGAAAAACATAATCGGCACCTCCGATTAGCCTGCTGAGCCCCTTTTTGTCGAGGATATTGCCATTTACTTTTTCAACATCCAGGCCGGCTATCGACTCATCAGATTTGTGAACCAACACTTTAACCTTGTGTCCTCTTTGAATCAGTTCCCTGCACAGATTGTTACCAATATGTCCGCTTGCCCCGGTAATACTGATCTTCATACTTCAAGTTTAAAAGGATTTTTCCTTGACAAAGGGGAGAATCTGATTTTTGTACCTGTCTGTTTTAACCACCCTGGCAAGATTTAAAAGGGTGTTGAAAGGACCTTTGTCAATTGCAAAATTGACCAGCCAGGCAGGTATATCTCCTCCTAAATCAATCGATAACTCGAAACGGATGTCCGTTTTTTCATTCCTCATCGGGGTAAATACCCATAACGATCTTAGCCGGGCTATCCGGACCAGATTTTTATTGGCCGGAATATAATCGGGCCAACCCTCAGAATCAATCCTTACCACATAAGAATCCGGATCCTGTTCCAGTTTGGCATGGGTAATCAAATCCCGGTTACGTACCGGCCACGGGGCTTCTGAAATGTTGTAATAGATCCATTCGGAATCGCTGATTTTTTTAAGAAATCTGGCTTCTTTGTTTGCATAAATCCAGGTATGGTGATTTTCGGGATCCTTAACCATGCTCACCAAGGCACCTAAGGTGGCAGGAACCTCGGTAAGCCCTAAAACTTCCTTTGTCCCCAAGCCTTTAACACTGCGGAGATATATTTTTACCCCTTCCTGATTACGGACAAGTTTCCAGTCATCCGCTTTTTGGGCATGGCCTGAAGAGCTGATAAGAAAAGTAAACAACAGGTTAATCAGGAGCTTCATTTCTTTTTTATAAGCTGGTGGTTTTATAAAGGAGATGCCATTAATTTCATGAATCTGTTTCATCCTCATAAATTTGCAAATTATTTATTGAAAATGAAGCATGAAGGGCAAAACGGGTTCTGCAACAAACTTAATCAGGTTCTGGTTTTTTTTGTAAAACTAAATAATTTTATAAAATCCTTTATACAGGCAGATCTTTTTTGATGCTAAAATTGTGACAGATAAAATCTATTTTTGAACACGAATTGCGTCGTCAAGCTCCTACTTCAAAATCGGGTTCTGAAAACAGACCGAAATATTGGTAAATAGGACAAAATGAATGACAAAAGATGGCATATCGTGTGCTTAATACTCGAAAGAATAACCATTTAAAAATTAGTATATGAAACAGATTTTATTCGGATTAGCCTTGTTCTGTGGTGTGTCAGCAATGGCACAAACTGCAACATTTAATGATATTCAACAGAATAACCGGGGCCAATATACAGAATACCTATCACCGGACAATGGAAGTTTTAAGGTGGGAGATACCATAACCATAGGAAAACCCGCCACTGGCAAAGATTTTAGTTGTGTTGGAATTGCGGGTCTTATGGGCCAGAGTTTAGTGCCTGCTGATATTAAACTTTCCGGCAGCAAGGCCGTTATAAAGAAGATCGAAATTCAATTCAATACCTTAACTATAAAGACGTTTAAACCATTATCCCATGTTGCCAGTTTTGGGTTTAATATTACCAACATAGAATTAGCAATAGCAAATGGTGAAGTAAAATCGAATGGAAAATCCAATGAGATGAGTTCTGTGGAGGCTTTGTCCAAATTGAAAACCGAAAAGGAAAAACTGGATTTAGGGGTAATCACACAGGAGCAATACGAGGTAAAGAAAAAGGAACTCATGAAATTTATCAAATAATGACGGCTGAAACATCGGTAATTGTTCCCCTCAATTTGAATTTAATCCCCCATTGAACGTTTGAATAAGCTTCTTATCTCTGGACCTGATCAGGGTTGAATCCGGTATCTTATTGTCTTTCATGGCTTTTAGATATAAAATTATGGAGGATATAACTGCCTGACGATTTTTTACATCCCGGTAAAAGGGGATCATTTTGCTATTTGTGCGAATACTTTGGGGATCTGCAATATATCGGGCCAGCCATTCTTCGTTCCAATATTCGGTTACATTAACCGGATAATTTAATTCCGGACCAAAATTGCCGCCATCTCCATTGATGGTATGACACTTGATGCAATGTTGCCTGAAAGCAAGGAATCCTTCCATGGCAGGATTGCCGGAAAGGAGAGGGGGAGCGGAACGCGGAAATTCGCGCTTAAAACTGGATAACTCAATACCTGTTATTTGCCACGGCCAACTGATCCACGGATCTTCCCTCGAACCTTTGTCGTTGATATTTTCCCAAACGAGGTAAATTGGTCCGGGATAGACACTCTCCCCATTTTTGCGCTGCAATTTGCCGAATCCCGGATAACCTTTCTCCCCTGTCGCAATCACACCGGAACCGGCAATGATCCTTTCAGTCGGAATAACCGGCTGATAACCGTCCTGAGTTACAAATCTCACAAGATCAAACGAGCTCCAGGTCTTCCCGAAAACCAATTCCAATAATACAGGCAATGAAATCCCTTCATAGGTATGAACTTTTGAATCTGTTGGATTGTCAACAGTGACTGAAATGCGCCCTTCGTTGATCTGAATCAGTTCATTGGTTGTTAAAACCCGGATTGTCCGGTCGTTTTTACGCAAAGTTAAAGTTGGAAGATGAGAGGCATAAGCACAAAGGGAACAAAAGGTAAAAAATAGCAATATCCTGTACTTAAGTGATGTGTGATTTTTCATTTTTCTCCTGTTGATAATGAATGGATTTATGTCATAAATCCCAAACTCTTTTACAAAATATGGTCCGAATATATAAAACAGGGCTCGCTCAGTTGAAAAAAAGTGATCTGATAATAAGATCAGAAACAAATATACCCTTGCGGGTTAAGGTCACCCGATCATCATCAACCGTGATAAAATCCGCACTGTTTAGCTTTGAAAGTTCCCTGAGAAAATATGCAGAGATATTTTGATTGAATGTTTCGGAGATGTGATTCCTGGAGATTCCTTTTGCCGTTCTTAAACCTACCAGAAGATATTCATTATACCGGTCGGTTTCTGATAAAACCTCAATTTCAAAATAATCTTTTCCATTCTGCATGTTGAGGATATAGTTCCGGATGCTACTGACATTCCATTGCCTGGAAATACCATCAAAACTATGAGCTGAAGGACCTACCCCAAGATACTTTTTCCCTTCCCAATAGGATGAATTATGCCTGGATTTAAACCCTTCCAGGGCAAAACTACTGACTTCATAATGTGAAAAACCGTGGTTCGCCAAGGTGTCGATCGTCGCGTTAAACTGTACTATGACATCATCATCAGGGGCTTCAACGAGCCGGTTGGTTTTATATAATTTGTAAAAAAAGGTGTTTTTCTCAATGATCAGCGAATAAGCAGAGATATGCTGGATCCCCAGTTGTATGGCTTCATTTAATGATTCCATGTAATTTTCGAGACTTAAACCGGGAATGCCATAAATTAAATCGATCGAAATATTTTCAATCCCGGCCTTTTTAACCGCTTTGATTTTATTCACCAATTTGGAATTATCATGACCACGTCCGAGATAGGCCAATATTTCATTGTTGAAGCTTTGAATCCCAATGCTTAGTCTGTTTATGCCTGCGAACCTCAACTCAGTAAGGTAAGGCTCATCCAGGTCTTCAGGATTTGCTTCCAGGGTAATCTCACAATCCGAAGCTACGATAAAATTGGTGTAAATTACAGCAAGAATCTCCTTTACCTGGATTGCAGAGAGGACGGAAGGGGTGCCTCCTCCAAAATAAATAGTCTCAACAAGCTCAGAACCGATATATTGTTTTCTGGAGATGAGCTCATGCATCTCAGAGGCTACCAGCTTTTCAACACTGGCCAGATTGCTGGTCGCATAAAAATCACAATAATGACATTTACTTCTGCAATAGGGGATATGTAAATAGATACCAGCCATAAAATATTAAAAAGATAGTTATAACTAAAAAAGATAAACTAAGAGATTGTTTAAAGTGATATTTAAATCCATTTTGCCCTTAGTCTTTCCTGTTTTTCGGAATTCAAGGACAGGGATAATTCAGGATAAGGACCTGATTTTTATACTATGAACCAGCAGGCAAATCCAGCCGGCGACAAACATAAGACCTCCAATCGGGACGATCATCCCCAGAACCTTAATTCCCGTTATCGCAAGGAGATAAAGAAACCCTGAAAAAACAATGATACCGGCAATAAAAAGATAGCCAGACCATTTTAGGGTTTGCGAGGGGTTAAATTTCATCAGGATCGCTGTAACCAGCAAGGCGAAGGTATGATAAAACTGGTATTGGATTCCTGTTTTATATACCTCAAGCATATCGGGGGCTATCAGGGTTTTAAGAATATGGGCTCCAAAGGCTCCGAGCACAACGGCCAAAGCGCCGCTGATGGCCCCTGCTTTTAAGAATATTTTCATTTCAATCTTTTAGTTATTCAGAAAGTAAATCTACAAAAAAACGGGGAGATGTTTGATTAAAGATATTTGTATGGATAAAAATCGTATTGGACCATTTTGCGATCATGGAAGAATAACATTACCCTGGGTATTTGGATCTGATTTTTAGAAACGTTAAAATAGATCCTTAGCGATCTAAAAAAAGGACGTCTTTCCAGGGCCGCCAATTGGTTCAATTACTAACCTTTTTAATAGCATGGTGTTTCATATTTTAGACATGATATTCTAACCAGCAGATTAAGAAGTGGTTTAAGTATTTTATTTCAGATCCTTTGCGATTAATTCTTGTCATTATGATTTGTCACAACAGAGATTCCTATCTTTGACCGAAAGGTATTTTTATGAAGGAATCTTGTATTGTGCTCGAAGGAGGTGGCCTTCGGGGAGCTTTCACAAGCGGTGTAATGGAATACCTGCTTGAAAGAGATCTGAATTTTGACAGGGTGATCGGGGTCTCAGCCGGAGCCTGCGTCGGTGCATCCTATGTGTCGAAACAGACGGGTCGAAACCTAAAAGTGAATGTGGAGTATCCTTCGGATAAACGGTTCATGGGGATCAGGCATCTCCTCACCACCGGATCCTATTTTAACATGAAGTTTGTTTTTGAGGAGCTGCCATGCCGGTTGGTTCCATTTGATGAACCTGCATTTTATAAGAATCCCTCAGAATTTGATGTTATAACCACTTCGCTGAAAACCGGAAAACCTGTTGTCTTTTCTAAGAGAGAGCTGATTAAAATTGGATTAAACAAAGCGTTGGTTGCTTCCTCAAGCATCCCCCTCCTTTCACGGGCGGTCAAGATCGGGAGTGAATCCTACTTTGACGGTGGAGTGTCAGATTCCATTCCTGTGGAGTATGCCTTGAGTGAGCATGAAAAAGCGGTAGTCGTTCTGACACGCCCGAGGGGTTATCGGAAGGGAAAGTTAACCAGTTCACTAATTTATAAAACTGTCTTCCGGAAATATCCTGATTTTATGAAGGTTCTGATCCGGAGAAATGAAGAATATAATAAAACACTCGATTTCTGCGACCGCATGGAGCTGGAGGGAAGATTATTTATCATTGCCCCTTTACCAGAATTCTTGATTGGACGGACCGAACCGAGTATCGAAAAACGGATGAGCCTATATCTCCATGGATACCAAACTATTCGTAAAAAATTTGAAAATCTTCTGGCGTTCTTAATCGGGAAATAGCCTTCTGAAGGGACGTGTGTTTAAATCCAACAGAAATACATTTCACAATCTGCCATAAAAGGGGGTGTCAGATTCAACGCATTCTTTAATTTTTCAGACATACTCAAATCAATTTTTTCTGATTTTTCAAAGTGGCAGTTGTTATCGGATAAACTCATTATTCCCAAAGTCCTAGAATTTTATCCAGATATTCATTAGCTGCAGGATATAGGGGGTTAGGATTGCCGTTAGAATTCCATTGACAATCAGTCCAATACTCGACATCGCACCAAATGCCGGGCTAATCTCCATGGACTTGGAAGTTCCTACTGCATGTGCGGCAGTACCCATCGACAGACCCTGGGCTATAGGATTCTTTACCCGTGTGAGTTTCATGATACTATATCCGAAAATCCCTCCAAAAATCCCGACAACAATGGCTACAGAGGCGGTAAGGGGAGGGATACCTCCAATTGCTTTCGAAACTTCAATGGCTATAGGAGTTGTTACCGATTTTGGGGCCAACGAATAAATGATCTCTTTGGAGGCTCCCATCCATTTGGCTATCAGCACAACTGATACTATTCCAACGATGCAGCCAACCAGTTGTGAAATCAAGATGTGAAATGCCTGTTTCTTTATTTTTTCAAGCTGCTGATACAAAGGAACTCCCAAGGCAACTACGGCAGGCTTCAAAAAAAATTCGATCAGCTTGCTGCCCTGATGATATGAGGCATAATCAATTTTAAATACGGACAGAAAAACGATGATGATTATAATGGACACCAGGATAGGATTGAGTATAATCAAACGCGTTTTCTCCTGCAGCTTTTGACCAAGAAAATAGGCCAGAAAGGTAAAGGCAATTACAAATACTTCACTTTCAAAAAACTTCTCCATCGGAAATGAATAATATCCAACTACCTAATTAGTAATTTATTAGAAGCTCTCCTGTTTTTTCTCAGCCATTGATGGGTCAATCCTGTAATGGCAAGAACGATAATGGTGCTCCCAAACGAAGCAACAATAATTGGCCAAAAAGAAACCTTGATTACCTCAAGATATAACATAATGGCAACTCCGGGCGGGACAAAGAAGAAGGGGAGGTTTTTTACCAGGAAATCAGATATTCCTTTAACCCATTCCGATTTAACCCAACCCAGTTTTAAAAACAGAGTCAACAGCAACAAGCCAATAATGCTGGCCGGAAGCTTGATCCCTGTTAAGCTGACTATCATCTCCCCGATAGCCAGACATCCGAAAATAATTACACATTGTCTGATCATAATTTAATATTTTGGATTTGTCTCAGAACAACCATTACAGGAATTTTAAATCAAATTTTAATGATGGGTAAATATAGAATTTCTGAACTTAATATCAGAATGAATTATTGAGTTCATCAGTGATCATTCAAAGTTTTTAGCCTGAATGCCGGAATATTATTCAAATCCTTCCAACATAATTTTGGTCTATCCTGGAGTCTGAATGCTTGATAAAAATAAACCCAAAACTTCAGGATTGAGGGTTTATGGGGAGTAATTATATTAAAATCTTAAATTTGAAGGATGATTTTAAAAGTAATTCCTGAATATGAAGAATCACAACAAACTCCTGATTTTATTTATCTTTCTGATACACTTATCCGGTTGCATGGCCCGGAAACCGACTGATAAAATGGAGTGGTGGAAAGAGGCTAAGTTTGGCATGTTTATCCATTGGGGATTGTACAGTATTCCGGCAGGGGAATGGAATAACCGTCAAACCAAGATAGGTGAGACTACTGAATGGATACAATGTTATATGAAAATACCGGTGGCGGATTACAGGTCTCTGGCTGCGCGATTTAATCCCATCCGGTTTAATGCCGATACTTTTGTGAGTCTGGCGAAAGAGGCAGGGATGAAATACATTGTTCTGACATCCAAGCATCATGAGGGTTTTGCGATGTTCAAATCTTCCGATCCTTTTAATGTTGTTGATGCCACACCTTATAAAAGGGACATCGTGAAGGCTTTGGCAGAGGCTTGTAAAAAGCAGGGTATGCATTTCGGATTGTATTATTCCCAGGCTCAGGACTGGAATCACCCGGGTGGTGCAGCCTGCCCCGGACACTGGGATTCTGCCCAGGAGGGTAGTTTTGACGAGTACCTTGACAAAGTTTCAATCCCTCAGATTACAGAGATTCTTGCCGCCTATAAACCTGAGATCCTGTGGTGGGACACCCCTTGCGAGATGACCCGGGAGCGGGCTGCCCGGTTTGCACCAATTCTTGCCAAATATCCAATTCTGATCATGAACAACCGGCTCAGTGAAGGAATAGCCGGGGATCTGGAGACACCTGAACAATTTATTCCTGCAACAGGTTTCCCGGGAAAGAACTGGGAATCATGCATGACCATGAATGGCACCTGGGGATATGGGGCGAATGATCACAATTGGAAAAGTGCCGAAGTTCTGGTCCGGAACCTTATTGACATTGCCTCCAAAGGGGGGAATTACCTTTTAAATGTTGGACCTACCTCTCAGGGACTTATTCCGGATCCTTCGGTTGAACGGTTAAAAGCAGTGGGAGCATGGATGAAAACAAATGGAGAAGCGATATACGGTACCACGGCGAGTCCGTTCAGAAAATTGGAATGGGGACGTTGCACCGTCAAAAAAACCGCAGGGAAAAACAGGTTCTACCTCCATGTGTTCGACTTCCCTGAAGATGGAATTCTTCGGATACCAGGCCTGGCCAGCAAAGTGGATGAAGCCTGGCCGTTGAAGGACCGGAGGCATAAACTTAAGGTTGAATATTCGGGAAACTACCTGAATATCAATGTTTCAAAAATTGAAAAGGATAAATTTGCAACAGTGATTGTTTTGGAAACCACCGATGAAGTGGTCGTATTTAATGGTCCGCAAATCAGCGCCGAATATTCCGTTTTTATTGATAAGGCAGCTTTCCAAATCACTACAGACCTCCCCGGTTGCGTCATCCGTTTTACTACCGATGGATCAGTTCCCACCCAAGAATCGGCAGTAGCTGAAGGAACAAATGTGGTAATCAACCCTTCTTCATTTGTGATTAAAGCTTTGTGCTTTAGGGGAAAATCTGCAATCAGCGGTTTGACTGAGAAAAGTTTGACTAAAGAAGAACCGGTTTCCGGGATCGTGGTACAAAATACAAAACCAGGGTTGGCATATGCTTATTTCGAGGGAGTATGGGGAAAGTTACCCGATTTCTCAGGTTTAAAACCGATGAATAAGGGGATCGCCCAAACGATCGGTCTTGCAATGAAAAAACGAAATAACGATTATGGCCTCCTGTTTTCGGGATATCTGCAGGTTCCGGAAACAGGTGTTTACAAGTTCTTCCTAACCTCAAACGATGGATCCAGGATGACTATTTCGGGGAAATCGCTTTTGAACGACGGACTTCATGGCATGGAAGAAAAATCAATGGATTTCGCATTGTGTAAAGGATTACATCCTATTGAAATTCAGTATTTTCAGGCTGGAGGTGGTGACGGATTAAAAGTGGAATGGAAAACCAATGGGAAAGATCGTACTGTAATGGATGGTTTATGCCTGGTCCATCAATAAATGGCCCCAATTTTATATCTCCCGGATAAAGTAAACTCCCAATTTGAGATAAAGGAAATTTGATGGCGGGACATAAAATTCTGAATGAAATGTTTACCTTAGCAGTGAAGTCAGAGATTGTAGATGAAGTCTTCTGTCTGATCAAATGGGAATAGGAAAAATGGTGTTTCCCTATTGGTTGAAGCTTTTTGTTTCACTATTGTTTTTGATCTCCCGGCCCGGATTGGAAAGCTTTTTAGTGAAGCATAAAAGGTATGCATGAAAATATAAATACAGAGTAAGAGATGAAAAAACTCCTCCTTTTTTTAATTGCATTTGTTCTGATTTACAGTGCATCTGCGCAGGCAGATTTTAAATGGGGGAAGATAGATTCTATCCCCAAGACAAAATCCCAAATTTATTTGGACACTAAAATGTTTATCACCAACGTTTGGAAGGCATCGGGAAAGACTATTCAAAATGATGATCAGGTAACCGGTGTGATAGTAGTAAAAGGGAAAAGTTCGCAAATCTTTAATTTCGCATTGTGTCCCTATGAATATACCTACGAATATATCGTTACCTTCAAAATGAGAGATGGAATGTACAAGATTACGATTGACCATGTATATTGCTCCTCAGCGTTTGGAGGAAAGGACCGTAGTCCGATAAAGAGAATTGAACCGGTTGATGGGATTCCATACCCTTTAGAGACCGGATGGCTTGCAGAAAAAAGGGCAGTCAAGATGATTCAATCCTTGAAACAAGAATTGCAAACGATCATGGACAGCTATATCGAGTTTCTCAAAGCTCCTGTAAGTGCTTCCCCTGTTGATGGGAAATAGCATTTCTAAAAGAATGACCTTTTAGAAGACGACTATCAGTAGCTTTCCGCAGCTTTGACAAATTTAATCAGGTTTTCTCATAGACTAACACCTTTAATTCCGCCTGGTATTGCCTTTATTTTGAGGGTTTAATATTCCGTACGACTTTAAATTCAATTTAATAAACCAGCATTTTGAAGAAGGACCTGCATCCTGGTAAATCCGGAATTAAATTTAGTCTAATTTATTAATTCAAAAATTAAACGGTGAGAATCAAATCTTCATGATAACTTCATAATGCCATATTTACTTTTGATCCGTAAACATTATTAAAAATACTCTATTATGAAAAAATTAGTTCTCTTATTAAGTTTTGTTTTCGTTTTGGGTTTAATCTCTGTAAGTGCTCAGGATGCACCAAAAAAAGTAGCTAAAAAAGCGCCTGCAAAAACAGAAGCTGCTAAACCAGCCGCTAAGCCAGCCGCAGCCGCTGCTAAACCAGCCGCTAAACCAGCTGCAAAAGCCCCTGCAAAAGCTGCCGCTAAACCAGCCGCAAAACCAGCCGCAAAACCAGCCGCAAAACCAGCCGCAAAAGCCGCCGCTAAACCAGCTGCAAAAGCACCTGCAAAAGCCGCTAAGCCAGCCGCCAAAGCTCCTGCAAAAGCCGCTGCTCCAGCCCCTGCAAAATAAGTAAGTAGCTGTAAATTTAAAGGAATGGGTATCTCTTTAGTGAGATGCCCATTTTTTGTTTTCGTGGTGAGCTTAGATAAGATTTTACTGTTTCCCGTATAATTAATAATCCGGAGAATGGGATAATGCTGCGGATCTTCAACAGAATTCAGTTATAAATTCTCCCTCTCAATCAGATATTCTTTGCTGATAACCAGCTGTTTCTCTTTCTGAAACTGAGTTATGGCGATTGTGCTTTTAGAGCAAAATGCCAATATAAAATGTCATAGCTCTTCAATATCCAAATCAGTCTGCATTTCCTGATTCACGCAGAAGAGCACTAAATTGTTGGGAGTGCCTCTCATTTTTGGGAATTGCAGAGGCAGGCCAAATTGATAAGAATGGATGTCCCTGATAAAAAAACTCCCGCAACGTATGAAATTGCAGGAGTTTAATATTGAAAGATATTGTCTTTTATTTGGTCTTTATCCCCAAATTCAATGATCCGGTTAATTTGCCAATATCGCTTGGATTGATTACTCCCCGGATGCTGATCAGGGTATTATCTTCTCCGCTGACAATCAGAAGTAATTCTGAGAGAGTACCGTTGTCGCCGCCTTTGCCATAAAAGCGAACCACCTCATCTTTATCCGTGACATCCATCAGAGACTCAAATTTGTTGTTTTGGAAGAATCCATCCTGTTCCAGTTCTTTGTAAAAGTTGAGCCCTTTATTCAGGTTTTTGTCCTCGACCGAGAGGATTCGGATTCCGCTGATTTTTTCCAGCATTGAGGCTTCCTCACTTTTTGTATTATCGAGTTTGGTTGCGAAACTCAATAGCTTGCCACTGATATTTACGGTGGTAAACCCTTTCCTGTTGGCATACTTATTAAATAGTTTGTCTACAGGGCTGTTGCCATCCTGCGCAATTCCCAGCAAGGGAAGAAGCAAAGTCAGAATTAAAAGTAATCGTTTCATGGTTATTCTTTTTTAAGTTTTTTGTTTAACATTTCAACTTTTCTCATTTGCCTGAATCCTTCATCCAATTTGTTTAGCCCTGAATATAAAGGAGATACGGCCTCTTCAATTTTTCCGACCGGTTCAAGCTGTGCCATTCCCTTGTTATATTTGCCGGCGATAAAATCAAGGGTTTTACTGGCTTCAGCATAAGCCTGATCAGCATTTGTAAAGGTATCATTCCACTGGTTTTGCTGGCTGTAGTAATTTATAACAAGCAAAGCCAGAATCGCAGCGGCTGCCACTCCTGATATAATTTGCCACAGCCATCTGTCCCGAAGCTTCTCTTTATGCTCAGATTCCAGAATGAAATTCATTAAATCGTCATCCAATTTACCATCTTCGGTTTCTGAAAGGACTTTAAATCCTGAAAACATTGGAATGAATGGCTTCAGTTCATCGCTGACTTCGCCCGAGTTAAAATAAGTGATCAGTTCATTTTCCTCCCCGGGGTTGGTTTCAGCTTCAAAGTACTTTTGAAGTAATATGGCTATTCTCTGTGATTCCATGGTTTTGAATTTTTAGCATTTCATCCCGCACTTTCTTACGAGCCCTTGATAAGTTAACCCTGATCGCATTGACATTCAAATCAGTGGCTTTTGATATTTCATCATATTCAAGTTGTTCAATATCACGTAAATGGATAATGGTGCGTTGTAATTCCGGCAATGCCGAGATGATTTGCTTAAGGTGATTTGCTGTATCAGAATCCTCCAAAAGATTATCCTCTGAACATTCTTCACCGGGAAGATTCTTTATTTTAATCGTCCCGATGGAAATAGTCCTTTTCGATCGGATCAGATCCAGGCACCGGTTCCGGATCATGCGCATGGCAAAAGCCTCAAGGTTCTCCACCTTGTTAAGTTCATTCCGCTTCTCCCAGAGTTTCAGAAACACATCCTGAAGTACATCTTTTGCCTCGTCTTCATCCTGCAGGATTTGAAGTGCAAAGCGTAACAGCTTGTTACTAATCGGAAGTACATCAGTTTTAAACTCTCTGGCTAACATTCGAAACCATTTAAGTGTGTTTTCAAAGTTAAGACGTAGAGGATTGAATTTTATTACATGGAGAGAGAAACATGTTTCACTTCATGTCGGATTCAGAATTAGTAAGTTAAGGATTAGGTTCCGTAACCTACTGCCATACTGCTAAAATTGAGCCCATTATGAGGAGGGAAATAAGCCAGAATAGGTTATCCAAAAGCCAAAGTCCCCAGGGTTTCTTCTCATAGAGTTTAGTGCTTAGGGTCACGGGCGCGATGTAACCGAACCACCCAAAAAAACCGCCCATTAACCCGCCGCTTATCCCGCTGATTTTAAAGTAGGCATTCCCAAAGACTATAGAATGGTATAGAACAAAGCTCAGAACAACTGAACCTATAAAAACCAGCAGCATGTTTACCGGGGCAGGCTTCATATCCGTAATCCCGGTTAGTCTCCTCCAGATTTTACCGAAAATTAACGCATACCAGATTGTGGCGATCAGATAGTTTGCCAGTGCTGCAACCAATACTGCCAGATAATTTACATGAATTTCCATAATTTTGAATTTAATGAGTATAAAATCCTGGGGTTATAGCGTTTAGTTGATGATTATGATTGATTTATGCCTGTTTTATAAATGTTCATTTTGTGAGAGTTATAAGTGTGATCTCTGCCGGACAATTAAATCGGACTGGCATACCACTGACTCCCACTCCGGTTGAAGTATACCCGGTCATTTTGCCAATATTCCATTTGCCGTGATTGAATTGTTTGCCTTCAAACTGGTGACTGATTAGCGGAGTTCCCTCTTTCAGACAAATCTGCCCGCCATGGGTATGTCCGCAGAGATATAGGTCATAATGATTTTTTGAGGCCACTTTTGCCAGTTCCGGCGTATGTACCATGGCAATCTTAAAATCGTAGCCCTTGGTTTCTAAACTGAGTAAAGCGGTTTCAGTGAAGAAGTTGAAGGGATCATCCGTTCCGGTAATTAAAATTTTTTCACCATCCTTGACTATTTCGACAGATTCGTTGACAAGCAATTCCAAGCCGGACTGCTTTTCGTATTGAGCCATCAGGTAAGTGTCATGATTGCCAAGAATGGCAAAAGTGCCATAAGATGCCTGTAGGTATTTCGATAAAACATGAAGGGGTTTTAAGATATGGCTGAAACTTCCATGAATATCGCGCCTGTAATCGCCTGTTAGTAAGCAAGTATCAAATTTGAGCAAATTTATTTTCTGGATCATCAATGCAGCAAATCCGGGGATGCTGTCAATGTGGAGATCCGATAAATGGAGGATTCTGAATCCATTGAATGCATCCGGAAGATTTGGGAATTGTAGGGTTAATTCGTTTACCTTAATTTTTTTAGCATTACCATATCCCTTTTTGTAAAATCCGGTAATTTTTAACAGAATTCCAAAGATTCCAAGCAACTGACGGAATAAATCCCAATGACTTTTACTCTTTTTCCCGTTTTTCTTAAGGGTAAAGCCAATATTTTCCATAACCGACCGGTTAACTGCCCAGATTAGTCTTTTTTCTTTTCGAACAGAGTCAGAATCGAGAAATTGATACATAGTAAGTCAATTAGAGTTCTAAAATAGATAATTTTTATGACCATTTTCTGATTTTGAGGTCTGAAGCAATTATTATAATGGGTCTTAACACTTTTTGCCCTTTATGGCTGCCAAATGGGACCCATTTTCTATCCTGATTAGACAGTTTCATCCTGGCGCAAACAGCCATATTTAACAATCGCTTATTTCGCTTCCGGCAGCAGAATGGCTAGTTACACGATTTTGAATATGAAAACAAATTTTGTAGGACTGCGTTATTATAATGACGATAACAAGGGTGCCACTTAAAAATGAGATTAAGGTCCCCTAAAGTCTTAAACACAGAGCAATGGAAACATTAGACCAGGTTAAAAATAAGTTGGGGAAAGCATATGAAGATCTTGAATTTCTTCTGATTTGTTTAAAGGAGGTGATGATTGAGTCAGACGAAGCTGAGCTGGCAAACGAAATTCCATGGATTACTTCGTCTCAACCCTTTCATAATAAGGAGTTTACGGGAAAGCACCTACAGCTGTTTTCGACGTGTTTTCAGCTCCTTAATATCGTTGAGGTAAACGGGGCTGTTCAGAACCGCAGAAAGAGGGAGGATCAGAATTCGCTTTCTGCGATTGATGGTTTATGGTCTTATAATCTGAAACTTTTAAAGGAAAAGGGATTTAGCGCGGAAGAGATTGCGGCAAATCTTTCAAGGATTAAGGTAGAACCGGTTCTCACAGCCCACCCTACTGAGGCTAAACCCACCATAATGCTTGAACACCTGCGCAATCTGTACCTCCTGGTTGTCAGGCGCGAGAACCAGATGTACAGCAGATTTGAACAGGATGAGAACCGCAAGAGAATAAAAATCGCACTTCACCGCATTTGGCGGATCTCCGATGTTTATACGGAGAAGCCAGATATTGATTCTGAATTGGAAAATATCATTCACTACCTGACAAAAGTATTTCCTGAGGTTATCACCTTGCATGACAGAAGGTTGGTTCAGGCCTGGGAGGAAGCAGGATTTGATACTGCCTTGATCCTTGGTACACAACACTTTCCCCGGATTACATTTGGGAACTGGGTAGGCGGCGACCGCGACGGACATCCCCTGGTAACGGCTAAGGTTACCAGGAATACCCTTTTGAAGCTCAGGTTGAAATCTTTTGAGGTAATTAAACAGGAACTTAATGTACTGCAAAAGAATCTAAGCTTTAACTGCATTGCAAAAGAATTGGATTATGAGTTTCAGAATAGCTATAACCGGTTGCTGAATGAGTTCAGGGAATCTGACGGGCATGCCAGGATTGATTTTCCCAATGAGGCATTTAAACAATATCTGACCTTCCTGATTGCGAAACTTCCCGTTGCTGTTTATGATGGTGAGGCTGCGGAAATTTTGGAGGACGGCATTAGCTATAAACATCCGGCAACTCTGATCAACGATCTGGAGATATTGCAAAACGGGTTAAAAGGGTTTGGAGCATCCGAAATAGCTTCCACCGACGTCAATGAAATCATTCGGATAGTTAATACATTCGGATTTCATCTGGCTAAGCTGGATATCCGGCAAAATAGTCGTTTCCATGAACTTGCACTCTCACAACTTATGCAGGCGGCTCAACTGGACGGAAACGCCTTTTTAACTGGCAGTGAAAACAAAAGAATCAATTTTATCGACCAGGAGATCAATTCATGCCGGCCTTTTACTCATCCCAATATCACCATTGGCGAAGAAGCTAAGGCGATGCTTGATACTTACCGGGTGATCAGTGAGCACATCAATAAATACGGAGATCAGGCTTTAGGCTCACTGATTGTCAGTATGACCCGTAATGTGTCTGATTTACTGGTTGTCTATTTGCTTGAACGAGAAGCAGGTCTGATGATTAATACTGATGAAGGGATGGTTTCCGGGTTGCCTGTGGTACCGCTTTTTGAGACGATTGACGATTTGATACGCAGTCCTCAGATTCTGGATGCTTTTTTATCCCATCCGGTTACCCGAAACAGCCTGAACCTGCAGAGACGAACCAATACATCGGAAATCCCTGTTCAGCAGGTAATGATTGGTTACAGTGACAGCAATAAGGATGGAGGGATATTGGCCAGTCAATGGTATTTATATGAGGCCCAGTCCAAACTGGCAGAAATCGGGATCAAACACGGAGTTAAAATCCGGTTCTTTCATGGTAAAGGAGGGTCAATAAGCCGGGGGGCAGGACCTACACACTGGTTTCTTAGGGCATTACCACCGGGGACAATCAACGGAGACATCCGTCTGACTGAGCAGGGGGAGACTATTGAGCGGAAGTATGCCAACAAAAATAATGCAGTTTATAATCTGGAGCTTTTGACAGCCGGCACACTTTCGGCCACTATGCTTCAGGACAATAGCCATATTGGGGAATATGGGTTGGCATCAGAGTTCAATTATATGGTTACCAGGAGTATGTCAGTATACAAACAACTTATTGAAAAGCCGGGATTTATTCAATTTTATGAGAAAGCAACCCCGATTGATGCCATTGAACAGAGCAAGATTGGCAGTCGCCCCTCCCGACGAACCGGCACGAGGACATTAAACGATCTCCGGGCTATCCCCTGGGTATTCAGCTGGAGCCAATGCCGGTTTAATATTACCAGCTGGTATGGAGTTGGCACTACACTTGAGACGATGCAGAAGCTTAATCCGGAGATGTTTGAACGGTTTAAAAATTCAGTAAAAACTGATCCGTTCATTAGATACATACTCACAAATGTTGATTCGAGTCTGGCCTCTTCTGACGAAGCTATATTCAGACAATATGCCCGACTTGCCGAGGATGTCCCTGAGCATGAAGAGTTTTTGTCGATTATGATCTCAGAGCTGGTCCGGACGCGTAAAATGATTGATATTATTCTGGAAATCCCAATTTCACAAAGACGTGTGAATCATTATTATTCCACTTTTTTACGGGCGGAGGCAATGGAACCGCTTCACAACCACCAGGTAAATTTGTTGAGACGATGGCGAAAAGGGAATGAAGAGGGAAAAACAGAAATGAATGACCTTCTTTTACTGGAGCTCTTGCGCTGCATAAATGCAATTGCCGGTGCAATCGGATTTACAGGTTGATCCTCTTTTACTATTACTTAAAAAAACCAAGGTATGGATTTAGCGCATATTTTTTCGAATAACCAGAAATGGATTGATGAAAAGCTTAAAACAGATGCTGATTATTTCAAAAATTTGTCTCAGGGACAGCGGCCCCAGGTGCTCTATATCGGCTGTTCCGACAGTCGTGTGACCGCTGAAGAGCTGATGGGGACTAAGCCAGGTGAGGTCTTTGTTCATCGCAATATTGCCAATATGGTCCCAAATACCGACTTGAGTGCCATGTCGGTGATAAACTATGCGGTCAGCCATTTGAAGGTAAATCATATTGTTGTCTGCGGCCATTATTATTGCAATGGGGTAAAGGCAGCCCTGCAATCGGCTGATATGGGAATTCTCAATCCATGGCTACGTAATATCCGGGATGTTTATCGTCTGCATAAGGCCGAACTAGACCTGATTACCAATGAAGATGCCAAATACAAGCGGCTGGTGGAGCTAAATGTTCAGGAACAGTGTGTTAATATTATCAAAACCTCCGATGTCCAGAAAGCCTATCAGGATCGGGACTTTACCGTTCATGGATGGGTTTTTGATATCCATACCGGAAAGCTCATTGATCTGAAGATCGATTTTGATCATATTTTGAAGGAGATTATGGAGATTTACAGGATCATCTGATTTTTGATCGGGCAAGTTTAGTATTGGTGATTGTGACTAATGTCCATTGTGCGGACTCTTTTTCCGGGTTCAATAACTTTAAAATTACCAAACTGATCCAATCAGACTGTTTTGCTAAAATCTATTTTTCCGTTTCCCTTAACGGAAAAATATTAATTGTTAATATCCCCAGGTTACAGAGCCTGAATATTGATTACTTATCCCTTTTTTGTTCCCATTTATTAAATAAATATAATTGTGTAAATAACTAATAATCAATATGTAAATTTGTACTGCTTAATCTTTAAAGTAAATGGATATACCTTATCGTACTTGTGCGTAATCAGAGTGATCGGATTCAGAATTTGGCCATAAATTAAATAAAATTCCGTGTACGGAAACGGAAATATTAAGCCTTTAAATATTAAATATTTTTGATTCAGCCCTAATGAAACGAGTACTTGTTTTAATTCCAAGGGCAAATTTAAATGGGTAATCCGCTTCAATCGAATGACCCATCTGGTACAGGACTACGCTTGTTTACAAATGGCATACATCTGTCATAAAAAAAGATACACTTACCAAATAGTCAGTAATTAATAGTCAAATCTCCCATTTTATTGGATTAAATTCTGTATATTTAGTCATTAGCAGATAATCTTTACAATGCAGTAACTCCGGAATTTTCAATAAGGGGATACTTTGGTTGAATTGATATCCCTGGATTGATTTTTTGGTTGATCTTCAGCTATAAGGAAACCGGCTGGTAATGTTCAACGGAAGTGCCCAAAAATCCGAAAAAAGAGTAGGGGGTAAATGCCGAAAAACTTAAGAGTAGGCAAAACTAATCAATCTTACGTGTATGAAAACAAAACTATTTTATGCAATCGTTCTTTTGATGGTAACTCAAATTGCCAGTGGACAAACATTTGGAATAAAGGGTGGAGTTAACATCGCTAACATGACCATTTCCGCAAGTGGAATGAGTGTGTCGCCATCATCAATTACTGGTATTCACCTCGGACTGGTAGCTGATTTTAAACTGCAGGAAAGTTTATATTTCAATGCCGGGCTTTTATATTCACTGAAAGGTGCATCAGCATCCGGGGATAAGGAGATTTTAAATTATCTGGTTATCCCGCTAAATGTGGCTTGCAAATTTCCGATGAGCAGCAAATCCAAATTCTTTATTGAGGCAGGTCCATATTTGGGGTACGCCTTAAGTGGTAAAGATAAATCCGGAGATGAGACTACTGACATCACTTTTGGTTCTGGGGGGATGAAAAGGCTCGATTACGGTCTTGGATTTGGGGCAGGCATGGAGTTCGGATCTATTGTAGCCTCCCTGAATTATGAATTAGGATTAGCAAACTTGATTGATGATTCTACTACCGATACCAAACTTAAAAACAAAGTTTTCCAGATTTCTTTGGCCTATATGTTTGGCAGTAAGAAATAGAGTAAACAGTTCAAATTTAAGGCTGGAGGAATCAATAATATGTTTAACTTAAATTTTTGAAAGATGAAAACAAAAATTGCAAAATTGGTTGGGGGGGCATTCGTGTGCCTATTTTTGTTAACTTCCTGCTATGCATACACCAGTGTCGTTGGAGAAGGGGCAAAAGGGGATCAGAAAATTACAAAATGGAATCATTATGTCATTGAAGGACTGGTGCCTGTAGGCGTTTCTGATTCTAAAGCAATGGCTGGCGGGGCAAAAGACTATACCGTATTCACCAGAATGTCATTTGTTAACGGGCTGATTGGAGGTATAACTTTTGGAATTTATACACCCACTACAACCACTGTAACCAAGTAATAAATACTTAACCCGGAGAAAGGGAATCGTCTTATCCACTCTCCGGGTTATTGTTATTCAGCTAAGCCTTATTAAGATCAAGCTCTCTTTTTAGCAGGCTAAAAACTTTCAGGTCGAGGAAGTGTTCATCAAACCGCTCCCCGTTCCGTTCAATGCCTTCAAAACTAAATCCAAGCCGTAAGGCAACATTCTCGCTTGCAGTATTACCGGTCGCACACTTTATTGTGATCCGGTTCATCCTCATCATTTCAAAGGCAAGTGAGATCAGCTCCCTGCACGACGTTGTAATGATCCCCTTTCCTGTCATTTGGGCAATCAGCCAATAACCAATCTCTGTCTTTTCATTGACTCTGTCGGTATTATGAAACCCGATGGTACCGGAGAATTCCCCTTTAAACCAGATGGTATATACCTCGTTCAGGGACTCATCTCGATTCGAAATTACATTCCGTATGAAATTTTCAGTATCTCTGATCTCTTTAGTCTGGCTGACGAATGGTAACCACCTCCCCAAATGGGTTCGGTTTTGATCAATAGCATAGAAAATTGAGGGTGCATCGCGTATCTCAATCCGCTCGAGCAATATTTCATTCGAAACAATGATACTTTTCATTCTTTATGGATAAAAAAACCCGGCAGCTGATGCCCCGGGCTTTAATATAATTTGACTTACTAAGAAATTGATTTCAACAAAGCCTCAACCAGAACGTATTCTGTTAATTGATAAACATTCAGTCTCGTTTCTTTATGTTTGGAGACTTTGCGTTCCTGGCGTCTTTGCGTGAAAAATATTGCAGATTAGCCTTTTGGAGAAATTTGACTGAAGTAAGAAACAGGTGAATCCGGAGTCAACTTATTCCAGTACTGCTGCAATCCCGGGCAATACACGGCCTTCGAGATATTCAAGCATTGCTCCTCCTGCAGTTGAAATGTAGGAAACCTTGTCTGCGATACCGAATTTATTTACAGCTGCAACAGAGTCGCCCCCACCGACAAGAGAGAATGCCCCTTTGCTTGTGGCTTCAACGATAGCATCTCCGATGGCCTTGGTTCCGGCAGCAAATTTCTCCATTTCAAAAACACCTACAGGACCATTCCAAAGGATGGTATTTGATTCACTGATCACCTTTTTAAACAAGGCAATCGTATCCGGACCAACATCCAGGCCTGACCAGCCATCGCTGATATTATTGGCCGGAACAATCCGGGTATTTGCCGTTTCGGCGAACGCATCAGCTTCAAGAATATCGGAAGCCAGGATAATTTTTACCCCTTTTTGTTCTGCTTTTTTTAAAATCTCAAGTGCTAAGGCCAGATAATCATCTTCGCAAAGAGAACTGCCAATTTTCCCACCCTGCGCCTTCACAAAAGTATAGGTCATACCTCCGCCAATAATCAGATTATCAACGCTGTTTAACAGATTTTCGATGATTGTAATCTTGGAAGAGACTTTTGAACCACCCATTATTGCGGTGAAAGGACGTTTTGGGGCTTTGAGCACCTTGTCAAGACTTTTCACTTCACTGTCCACCAAATATCCGAACAGTTTATCATTGGGGAAAAACTGAGCAATTACCGCGGTTGAGGCGTGAGCACGGTGTGCGGTTCCAAAGGCATCATTGATCCAGCAGTCGCCATTTGCGGCCAATTGTCTGGCAAATTCAGCATCACCACCCTCTTCTTCGGGATGAAAGCGGAGGTTCTCAAGAACAAGCACTTCGCCTGGTTTTAAGGCATCAGCCATTTTTTTGGTTGCTTCGCCGACACAATCCGGAGCAATTTTAACTTCAATTCCACCAAGTAGTTCCGAAAGATGAGGGACAAGATGTCTCAGTGAAAACTTATCTTCAGGACCCTTTTTCGGACGACCAAGATGTGACATGATAATTGCAGCACCCCCATTTTCAATAACTTGTTTAATCGTAGGAAGAGCTGCTGTCATCCGTGTATCGTCAGTAATCACGAATTTTTCATCGAGCGGCACATTAAAGTCAACACGGATAAGGGCTTTTTTGCCCGAAAAGTCATAATTTTCTATCGTCTGCATTTTTATACTGAATTTAGTAAATTGTCCTTCAAAGATAGATAAAAAAGTGTTTTACAGCGATAAACCAAACCAGATTTTTGAATCGATTTAATCCTTTGTTAACAAATCTTCCTACTTTTGGTCCCGTAAAGTTTTAGTAAAATTAATGATCCCCTTTTTCAATAAATCATATTCATAGCTGATGCAATTCAAAGACGTAATCGGCCAGGAAAGTACTAAGCAAAAACTGATCCAGGCTGTTGTGGAGGACCGGATACCTCACGCACAATTGCTGGTTGGACCTCCGGGAAACGGTAAACTGGCTCTTGCTGTTGCATTTGCCCAGTACATTAATTGCTCCCGTAAAAAGGAGAATGATTCATGTGGAGAATGTAGCTCATGCCGTAAATATACTAAATTAATTCATCCCGACCTCCATTTTACCTTCCCTGTGATAAAAACAGCTGCCATCGATAAACCGACAAGCAGTGATTATTTGGCCAAATGGCGAACCTATTTTCTGGAGAATCCCTATCCTCAGTATGAAAAATGGATGCAACTGATCGCGGATGAAAATAAGCAGGGAGCCATTTATGTCGATGAGGCCAAAGATCTGATTCATAAATTAAATCAGAAATCCTACGAAGCAGGATATAAAGTTTCCATCATTTGGCTGCCGGAAAAGATGAACATCACCTGTGCTAATAAGATCCTTAAAATATTGGAGGAACCACCTGAAAAAACTTTATTTATTCTGATTTCTGAGGCCGAGGAGAGACTTCTGAGTACGATTCAGTCAAGATGCCAGTTTATCCGGGTTCCAAAAATCCGGGATGAAGATTTACAGGCTGCCCTGTTGCCGATGGTGGCCTCGACAAACAGTAATCCGGTTATCATAGCCAGGCTTTCGAGGGGCAATTATTTCCTGGCCCTTGAAATGATGCAAAACGATGAGATTCGGAAGTTTAACTTTCTTCAGTTTACCTCCGTCATGCGAAATGGCTATGGACGTAAACTGCAGGAAATTCTGGTCTGGTCAGAAGAGATGGCCGGCATCGCGAGGGTAAGGCAAATGAGTCTTTTGAAATATTGTGGCGAATTGCTTCGTGAAAATTTTCTCCACAATTTAAAAGAGCCGGATTTGATTTATCTGGATGACCAGGAACTTGAGTTTTCAAAAAAGTTTGCCCCTTTTATCAATGAAAAGAATGTCATTCTGCTTTTTCGGGAATTTGAAAGTGCCTATGCCGATATCTCCATGAACGGTAATGCAAAACTCGTATTTACCGATTTGGCACTGAAAGTTTCAAAGCTAATCCGGCTCTGAGATCTTTAAAGAGCTCCAAAATAGCTGAAATATTATTTCTAATCTGCATTTTGCAACCTGCATTTGCATTTTGCATTTATTATAGCAATAGAATCACTATTTTTGTAAGATTCAATTTTTTATGACTATGATTCATCTTAAATGGATGAGTTTGAATATATAAATCAACCTATGAGTACTCCTGATAAAATAGCGCGTGGATGTCCTGCAAGTGACAGGGTAGGAAGTTGCGCAAAATTAAATGTCTTCGATTGGCTATATGATATTAAAAATACAACTAATACAGAGGAGATTGTTGAAGTCCGTTTTAAAAATACACGCAAGGATTACTTTAGCAATGTCAACAGACTACCATTAAAATCGGGTGACATGGTTGCAGTTGAGGCTAGTCCGGGCCACGATATAGGTATGGTTTCGCTCGTCGGAGATCTGGTACTTAAGCAAATAAAGCGCCATAAAGTTACCCTGATTGACGGGGAACTGAGAAAGATCTACCGGATTGCCAAGCCAGTTGATCTCCAGAAATGGGAAGAGGCCATTGCCAGCGAGCACAGCACCATGCTTAAGGCCCGAAAGATTGCCGAAGAGCTGAAATTAAATATGAAGATCGGTGATGTGGAATTTCAGGGAGACAAGACAAAAGCTATTTTCTATTATATTGCAGATGAGCGGGTTGATTTTCGTCAATTAATTAAGTTTTACGCCGATACCTTCAGGATTCGCATAGAGATGCGCCAGATCGGAGCCCGGCAGGAAGCTGCCCGGATCGGAGGAATTGGTCCATGCGGGAGGGAGCTCTGCTGCAGTTCGTGGATCTCGAATTTCGTTTCTGTCACCACCAATGCTGCACGTTACCAGGAGATATCACTCAATCCGCAAAAACTGGCCGGACAATGCGGGAAATTAAAATGTTGCCTGAACTACGAACTCGATGCCTATATCGATGCCCAGAAGAATTTCCCTTCCACCAATATTCAGCTTGAAACCGAAAAAGGGAATTACAATTATCTGAAAGCCGATATTTTCAAGGGTATTTATTGGTACGTGAAGGAGAATAATCAGCCTGGCGGAATGATGGCAGTATCGGTGGAGAAAGTGAAAGAGATCCATCTGCTCAACAGAAGCGGAAAGAAAATAGCCCAGCTAACAAATGAAAACGCTCCTGTCGTTGAACCGGAAGCACACAATTACCACAATTCTGTCGGGGTAGAGAGTATCGAACGGTTTGACCAGGAATTCAAGAATCGACGGAAAAAAAGGCACAAGCCAGTTTTAACCAGAAAACCCAGTAATAACAATGAAGGTCAATGAAATAAGCTTCTGCCGAAAGGGCAATTTCCTTTTTGTGCTTGGCATAATGACATTGATGACAGTTTTAGCAACCACCTCTTGTGTTAAGAAACCGGTTGTTGAAGATTACCGAATGCTCCCCCATTCGGAATGGCATCAGGATACCATTTTAATTTTTGAACTCAATATCCCGGATCCTAAAAAGGTATATAATCTTTCATTCACTGTCCGTAATGAGGGACGGTATGCCTTCAGCAATCTCTGGCTTTTTGTATCCATTGAACCCCCTTCCGGTAAGGTTACGAATGATACCCTGGAATTGACCCTTGCTAAACCATCCGGTGAATGGCTGGGTAGCGGACTTGGAGATCTTTATGACAGGAAGTATCCTTACAAACAGACCATTTTTTTCCCCGAGATTGGTAAATATACAATTTCAGTCAGACAAGGAATGCGCACACCAGATGGAATCCTTAAGGGGATTCACGATTTTGGAATAGCCTTGGATAAGGCACTCTAAATTACAAAACAGATTTATTTCAAATGAGTAAAAACAAACTGGCCAAGTTTGCAGAATTAAATACATATGGTCACGTTATTCAATTGACCTATAGCGAATTAATCAATGTTGGATTTTCATTAAAGGGGAGTTGGAACAACGATTTTTTTAAAAATGACCACCCTATTGTTTTAGAACTGGGATGTGGAAAAGGAGAATACACCGTGGGACTCGCCCGGCTCTTTCCGGACAAGAATTTTATCGGGATCGATATCAAGGGATCCAGGATGTGGTCAGGTGCAAAGGAAGTTCATCTGAATGAACTCAGAAACTGTGGTTTTGTAAGGACTAATATTGAGTTGTTATCCCATTTTTTTGCGGCGGATGAAGTTTCGGAAATCTGGATTACGTTTCCGGATCCTCAGATGAAAAGGACGAACAAAAGACTAACGGCAGTCAGATTTTTAAAGCAATACAGTGAAATTCTTCAGCCGGCAGGTGTTATTCACCTGAAAACAGACAGTGATTTCCTCTATCGGTATACCCTTGCCACAATTGAGGTAAATCATTTCCCGGTGCAGGTAAATACCAGCGATTTATACAATTCCGGATTGGCTGATGAGATTCTAAGTATCCGGACTTATTACGAACAACAATGGCTTGACCGGGGCAAAACGATAAAATATCTGAGATTTATACCTCATGGAGAAAATCTTACAGAACCTGAGGTTGAAATAGAATTGGATGATTACCGGAGTTTTGGCCGGAATTCAACGAACAGAGATCATATAGAAACAAGGAGATAAGTGTCAGATTTCTATCAGAGCGTTTTTGAGGTGGTCAGGCAGATTCCGGCCGGAAGGGTTACCAGTTATGGTGCGATTGCCCGTTACCTGGGAACCGCAGGATCATCCCGAATGGTGGGGTGGGCGATGAACCTGTCTCATCATCAGGAAAACTATGTTCCGGCACATCGGGTAGTCAACCGGAACGGTTTGCTTACCGGGAAAATTCACTTCGGATCACCCGAGCAAATGCAGGAATTGCTTGAAAACGAAGGAATCATGGTTGAAAACGACCAGGTTGTCGATTTCAAAACACTCTTTTGGGATCCAATGATTGAGTTGAGATAGAAACACGGGCGCTGTGTCATTTCAGGCTTGGAGTATGAATATGGCACAAATAGCAGATGTTAACCGGCTGCCGGCAAAACTTACCGGGTATAAGTTTGTTAAGTCAATGCAAGCTTAAGGATTAAAGACAGGAAGGGGATGATTTTGCAGCCAGCAGCCCAAAGCCAAATGTCAGCTGCATTTAATGAATCCTGAATAACGAAAATTAATATTCTTACAGAGCCAAAATAATTTTGAAGTAAATTTAGAAAAACGAGAATGGCAATTATACCAAAAACAATTACAGATATCCTGCGGAAAGTAAATTTCCCGGGGACTAATGATAATGTGGTGGATCTTGAAATGGTTCAGGAGATCCGGACAGCGGGTAGCCGGATTAGTTTTACCCTGGTTTTTCAGCATGATAACGATCCGAATATCCAGGCAGTATCCGAGGCTTGTGCCACTGAAATTGAAAATGCCCTCGGAAAAGAATACGATATTTTGATCACCCCCAAAGGGCTTCACCGGATGAAAGCTCCGGTTCTGCCTGGTGTCAGGAATATCATTGCCGTTGCATCAGGTAAGGGTGGAGTCGGGAAATCAACTGTGGCTACAAACCTCGCTGTTGCAATGGCTAAGAGCGGGGCGAAAGTTGGACTGATCGACGCCGATATTTTCGGTCCTTCCATTCCCAAGATGTTTGGAGAGGAGGATGCACGTCCACTAATGGAAGAGATTGAAGGTCGCGACATGATTCTTCCAATTGAAAAATTCGGGGTCAAAATGCTCTCTATCGGATTTTTTGGAAATAAGGATAACGCGCTGATCTGGCGCGGTCCGGTAGCTTCCAATGCCCTGAAGCAACTCATTATTCAGGGACTATGGGGAGATCTTGATTATTTGCTGATCGACCTTCCTCCGGGCACCAGCGATATTCATCTTACTGTTGTTCAGACACTTCCGGTTACAGGGAGTGTGATTGTGACTACTCCCCAGGATGTGGCACTTGCAGACGTTATTAAGGGCGTTTCGATGTTCAGAAGCAAGTCAATCGAGGTTCCCGTATTGGGAATCGTCGAAAACATGTCATGGTTTACCCCTGAAGAACTTCCTGATAATAAATATTTTATCTTTGGAAAGGATGGCGGCCGGAATCTTGCTGAGGAAATGAGTATTCCTTTCCTGGGTCAGATCCCTATTGTGATGAGTATCCGTGAAGGTGGCGACCAGGGAATTCCGGTGGCATGGAGCGAAAATTCTCCCACAGGAAAGGCATTTTTAGACCTGGCGGCCAATGTTATTGAGCAGTTGAACTACAGAAACGAAAATTTAAGACCCACCGAACGGGTTCGGGTTAAAAAGTCATAGCGGCATCATTTCTCTTTGTATCTTTACCGTAGATCTATAGCAAAGTAATTTATTCACGGATGAGACCTTCATGAACTGTCATTTGAAACAAACAGGAAGAAATATTCTGCTTCTTTATTTGTTAATTGAAGTTTTTACTGGATGTTCTACAAAAAAGAATACCGGGGCTTCACGGGCATATCATAATTTGTCCGCGCATTACAATGTCTATTTTAATGCAAAGGAGAGTATGAAGGCAGGCCTGTCACGCATAGATCAAAGTCTGCAGGACGATTATACCCATACACTCCCGATTTCAAAGGGCACTATACCTGATGCCGGGAAGGTGGCCACTTCTGAAATGGATCTCGTAATTACCAAGTGCAACAAGCTGATCAAGCTTCATTCCATCACCAGAAGTCCGCAAAGGAAACCCAATAATTCTGAACATTATAAAAAATTTGCATCCAAGGGTGAATATAATAAATGGGTAGACGACAGTTACTTATTGATGGGAATGGCCAGTTATTATAAGCACGATTACCACAGAGCCATCGAAAACTTCAATTTTGTAATCCGTAAATTTTCTGATCAACCCACCCGTTATGATGCCTTTCTCGGGATGGCAAAATCATACATTGAAACAGGTGATTTTCCGCAGGCGCTTGAAATCTTTAACTCCCTCACTAGGGACGGAAGTTTTCCGAAGAGGCTAAACAGTGAACTTAACCTCGCTGAGGCTCATTATTATTTAAAAAAAAATGAGCCGGACCTGGCAATCCCTTTTTTAAGAACTGCCCTCGAATCAGGACTTCCTCACGCTGTTAAACTTCGTGTAAATTACATCCTTGCGCAATTACTGACCTTAGCCAACCAACCGGAAGAAGCGTCCAGGCAATATTCCCACCTGCTAAAAATGAGGCCAAACTATCAAATGGCCTTTAATGCCAGAATATCACGGATGGAAATCCTGGGAGGGAACAATAAGGATATCCGAAATCAGCTGGAGAAGATGCTGAAAGCTGAAATCAACCTGGAATACCGGGACCGGATTTATTATGCAAAAGCCAATATTGCACTTAAGGAGAACAGGAAACAGGACGCAATTGAGAATCTTAAAAATTCGGTGCGTTACAGCGCGAACAATCCTAAGCAACGGGCAATTTCAAGTCTTGATCTTGCCAGAATATTTTTTGAAGAGAATGCCTATCTGCAGGCAGCATGTTATTACGACAGTGCCGTGGCAGTAATTGATGTAAACTACCCTGGGTACCCCGAAATTATGAACCGCGCATCCGGACTGAGAAGCCTTGCCAAAGAGTTGAATACAATCCAACGTGAAGACAGCCTGGAAAAATTGGCGATGATGTCTGAGAAGGATCGTAATGGATTGATTAATAAAATAATAAAAGATTTGCAAGAGAAGGAAGCGCGTAAACTGGCAGCCGAAAATGCTGAAAAAGCCAATCAGAATTACTTCAGATCACAGCAATCCAGACAGCAGATAAGCGCTACGAATACCAATGAAAACCAATGGTATTTTTATAACTCAGTGACCGTCGGAATTGGGAAATCGGATTTCCAAAGAATTTGGGGTAAACGCAACCTTGAGGATAATTGGCGTCGGAAAAATAAGCAGAGTATCCTGGAAATTGAACCTGAACAACAACAAGACTCTATTTCTAAGGATGTGGCCATTGAATTGAAGAAAAAGGCAACCGATCCCCAAAAAGCTGAGTATTATCTTCAGGATATCCCCCTTACTGATTCACTGATGCGGGTTTCGACAGAGAAGTTAAAAAGTGCCATGTTTGGTGCCGGCAGGATATACCGGACAGAATTCAGCGATTTTCCACGCTCCATAGAAATGCTGCTTGAGCTAAACCGAAGATTTAAGGGAAGTATTTATGAACTTCCTGCCTATTTTGAGCTTTACCAATTGTATAAGGAGAATAGTGACATGGTTAATGCAGAGGATTATAAACAACGCATTATCACCGGATATTCTGAGTCCAAGTATGCCAAATATCTGTTAAATCCAAAATATTTTGCAGAGATTGAGGAGAAGAACGAAGCTATTGAAAAGAAATACGGCGAAATCCTGCGACTTTTCCTGGCTTACAACTATCCCAAAGCCGGGGAAGAAGCATCCCAAACTTTGGCTATGAATCCGGACAGTACGATTGTTTCAAAAATAAAATTTATTGAAGTAGCTGCCAATGGAGCAGCGCAGGATCGTACTGTATTTTCCAATAACCTTGATCAATATATTAAGACTTTTCCGAAGAAGCCTACAACTCCTATTGCTATCCATATCCGTGAGTTAATTGCCAGCAATGCCCTTTCAGACTATCAGCAGCTTTTGGCCAAGGGTTATATCAAGGAGGAGATCACCAATGAAGAGCTGAAAAATGGCAAAGATCATGCGAATGATGAGTTTGGTGGTAAGTATTCGTACGACGGGAACTTATTCCATTACTATGTGATTGCATTCTCCAAGGAGGCAAAAGTGGATGTGAACCGGCTGATTTACGACATCGCTAATTATAATCTGGATTATTATACAGATACCGATTTTGATATTGAACCGATTAACCTGGATTCCAAAACACAAATGGTTTTAGTGCGAAGTTTCCCGGATAAGGATGAAGGGTTGATCTATTTCAGGTCAATTATCCGAAAACGTCCCGTATTCCAGGCTTTAAAAGGATTGGAATATATCAACTTTGTCACTTCCTCGACCAACTACAGGACCATTATTGAAGAGAAGGATTACCTTTCGTATGTGCCTTTTTTTGTCAAAAACTACAATCCATACATCAGTTCCAACATTCCCGCAGATCTGTTGCCAAATCCGCAGGAATTACTTGCAAAAGCCAGAAAAGAAGAAGAATCAGTTAATAAGGGGAAGTTTGTATTAGTCCAACCTGTTGAGGCTAAGGATTCGGCCAGACACATGAACCCAGTTTCACCGGTGGGTTATACAGGACCATATTTCACAGAAAAAAGCTCGGCCTATTGCTATTCCTTCATTTATCTGAAAAAGCAAGCCGATGAAGCTAAATTATTCAACGCCTTTGAACGGTTCAACAAAGCGAATTATGGATCACCGGCGATTAAAGTAAGCGTTGAATCCTTGGATGACAAACGTGGAATATTGATTATTAGTGGATTAGGGGAAAAGAACTCTGCCCAGGCCTATTTGCAAAGATCGTCTTCTGACCAAACGCTGACTAATTCGCTAAAAGGGATCAACTTCCGGAATTTTATCATTAGTATTGAGAATCTGAAGATTTTCCGCAATGAGAAAAATGTGCTGCAATACATGGATTTCTATAATCAGTTGAAGTAATTTAGCCATTTTTTCGGAAGACTAAATATCTTTAAATTAGACAAGTATTTTCAATTAGTTAGCAAAAACTAAAATGCGGTATTCCAAAGAATTTATAGGGGAGGCACTAGGTACCTTTCTGTTGGTATTATTTGGGTGTGGATCAGTAGCAGTTTCCGTGTTATTTGGTGCATATCAGGGAATTGTGCAAATTGCCTTGGTGTGGGGAATCGGTGTTACACTGGCCATCTATCTGACCCGCCATTTGTCGTGTGCCCATCTAAATCCGGCTGTAAGTATCGCAATGGTCATCGGGAAAAGGATGTTGGCCCGTAAATTACCGGTATACCTTATTGCGCAATTCACGGGTGCTATCCTGGCCGGATTGGTGATCTATCTTCTTTTTGGACCATCAATTGCTGCATACGAAAGTCTTCACAGGATTATCCGGGGAACTCCTGAATCGGTTCAGACCGCCAAAATGTTCGGTGAATATTACCAGGGTGCGGGGAGTTCAGCGGTAGTATCTTTACCTCTTGCCATCGGTGCTGAAACCTTTGGAACTTTTGTGCTGTTACTGATGATT